>ORJL011665712.1_pt1 | contig 137866 bp, 106 predicted proteins | sample 1779941 | NCBI WGS metagenome assembly ORJL01 (sample SAMEA104232317, study PRJEB22302) | groundwater metagenome | biome: forest; feature: aquifer; material: groundwater | place: USA | collected 2011-08-07 | depth 5.8 m | reverse complement strand
CCCCTGCCGTCCAACTCTCAAGGACTACCAGAGCTTCCCCCAATGCCTCGTAAACTCAACCGGTTCGGGACTTACCCTACCGGGGCCAAGCGGTCATAGTCGCTGAGCAATTAACGGTCATAGTCGCTGAGCAGTAACAGCGATTCTTGCCCCGGGGATGCATGCTTCTGCGATTGCCCGATTCGCGCTGGATAGCTCTTTGTCAACGATGATGGCGTTGAGCCGCAAGGCAGAGCGTCAGGAAGACCGGTCAGGTGCCTCCTGGGTTTGCCTCGGGACATAGCGTTCCACCATCTCAGGCAGAAGCTGAAGGGCGTGACCGTCGACAGTACCAGCCGCGTTGAGGACGGTTGAGGGGACCTCGGAGTGGAATGTGCCCGCAGGCATGATTGCACACCCACCCCATCGCCTCATCAAGAGGTTCTGCACCAGTACCTCCTCGCCGGACTGGTATCTCGGCAGCCTGGACCAAAAAGAGAAGCCACCGACCTCCAGCAACTTGGCACGGTCGTAGAGTATGCAGGACGCAATCCAGGCAACCTTGTAGCGGCGAAACTCTCCAGGTGGCAGCGACTGGCTGACGTGGTAGGTATTGGCGGCACGGTGCAGGTGGTACCGTTCCCATTTTGGAGAATCCGGGTCCACTGCTTCCGGACGCACGGGGCCATCCCAGAACTCGACCAATTGCTGATGGGGCCTGACATCGTTCAGGAAGGACAGTCCAGAGGGAAAGGCCCCAACGAAGGCGCATCCCTCTTCTCTAAGGGTACCGACCAATCTCTCAACAACCCAGGGCTCCATAAAGACGTCATCGTCGAGATAGAGTACATAATCTGCGGTCGCCTGCTGCAAGAGAAATTCGCTCTGTTCGGCAATTCCCAGCGATGGCACGCGGTAATGCCATTCTACCGATCCACCACGAGACCCGATAATGCGTCGCATGGTCCTCACGACGGGAGAACCTTCTACGGGCTCTTCGCTCTGGTCAGACACAATTACATGGACGTCTCTCATGGTCTGGCTTGCCACGCTGGACAACGTCATGACCAGGGATGGCAACCGATTGCAGGTGGGAATCAATATATCCACTGTGGCCATGTTTACCTCCCCTGCAGGTCAAAATGTGTGCCGATATACGGAACACGCACCGCATATTTCCGGCGGACTTTCCGAGCTCAAGCGATGCCGGAATTTTCGGTATTTGGAGCCGTTCCAGATCGACGCAAGGTCGCGATCGAAAACGTTGCCAAAGTTTATCCGGTCAGGCGTCCCGACCATGCAGCAGGGCATGGCATATCCCTGGTAGCTGATATACATGCCTTTCCATGGCCAATCACACCTGTCGTAACCTGCTGTACCGGGAGGATGTGAGAGAGGTTCCACACGAGGCAGCCTCAAGTCAATGCCCAGCTCATAGGCAATTGACCTCGCCGATGCGAAATACTTATCGACGCGGTCCCGGTCTTCACCCAGCAGGGTCTCTGTAGCCACGAATTCCTTCATCGGGCCGTACTGATCCGGGAGCGATGCTTCCGTGAAGTCGTGGCACAGATGCTGTACGAACACAGCCTCCATTCGCCATTCCCGGGCAAGGCGCACCAATGCAGGCAGCTCATGGAGGTTCCGCCTCATGGCTACGACCACCAGGCGCAGGTGAGGCTGCTCCTTCCCCATCTGACTTCGGATCTCCAGCAGGGACTTCAGGTTGCGTAGCACCCGGTCCAGTCTGGAGCCGGTCCGGATATGCTGGTACGTTTCGGCAGTCGCTCCATCTATGGATACACTCAGCGAGTCCAAGCCACTGGCTACGCACGACTCACCCTGCCTCCGTGAAAGAATGGTCAGGTTGGAGTTAGTAGTCACCCGGATGCCTCTGCCGGCAGCGTAGGCAACCATGCTCCATAGAGACGGATGCATGGTAGGCTCGCCCAGCCCCTGGAGATGCACCTCCCTCAGACTGGGGAGCTGGTCTATGATCCGGGTGAAAGCAGTGAATTCCATGAAAGCGGGCCTCCCACCACCGGGTCCGTCGCTGCGCAGCTGCGCCGCGCACATCCGGCAGCGAAGATTACACTGCCCGACCGGCTCGATCTGCACATAAGCAGGCATGACCGGGGCTTCCTGTGAAGGCATTAGAAGAAGACCACCCGAAACTTGAAAGCACCCAGCACTCGCCAGAAGATAGCCACCGGCGGGATCAGGACCGAAGTTACCGCCATCTCCAGCACGTGTCCCGGTGTATGAAGGGTCCCACGGAGCCTCTGGAGGCAGAATCTAGTCGTCGCCGCCATCCATAGTAACAGGGTGGCAATTGCCACGTCATAACGACCCGCCGCCACACTGGTTATCATCGCCAGGAGACAAGCAACAATGAAGTAGTACTTCAGCGGAGGGGCCGCCTGAACCCGTTCCCTGTAGAGTGATGGATGCTTCTTGTATAGCAGGGCATTGTAGAGGTTCTTCCTTTGCTGCTTCAAACTGATGCCCCATCCTGCGGGTCGTAAGGGATGCACTACCACCGCCTTATCAGCGCGTGCCAGGCGGCTCCCGCGCTCGAGCAGGCTGAAATGGAGGTCGCTGTCCTCACGCCATGCCATTTCGAACCGCTCATCAAAACCATTCACTGCGTCCAGCACGTCGCGCCGGTAGAAGCAATTAGCGGTGACGAACTCGGCTCCAACGAGACTCGAGGCGTCCTTCTGGAAATCGCTCGGTACCGGAGGCAGAGGCATGATCAGTTGCCCCCAGGCCCCGGCCACGCCGTCCACGAATGACCCGTCCCCCTCTCGGAGCCACGTGGGTGCGGGGATACAGTCATCATCGGTAAAGGCAACAATGCGCCCTCTGGCCTGGCGCCAGCCACAATTACGGGCCGCTGCGGGGCCGTGCGTGCCGGACACCGGAACGTACCGCACAGCCGGCCGGGCCTTTTGTGCCCAGCATTCTACGCTCTGCCTGGTCTTCTGGCTGGCGGCGTCGTCAGCGATTATTACTTCGTAGTCTGTCGGGGGAAAGTCTTGAGACACCAGGGCGGTCAGACAGCGCTCAAGCAGGTCCGGCCTCTTGTAGGTGGGCACTACCACGGAGACGCGAATCGTCATTTGACCCCGTTGGGTTTATTGAGGAGGAATGGACCGATGACGAGCGCATCGATCGGCGAAGTCCAGAAACATTCGATAGCATCGCGCGGCGAACAGACGATAGGTTCCCCTCGGGTGTTGAACGAGGTGTTGACCAGGACCGGGACTCCCGTCCGATCCTGGAAAGCCTTCAACAGGTCATAATACTCGGGGTTCTGTGCCCGGTTGATGGTCTGAATGCGCGCCGTGCCATCCACATGGCGGACCGCCGGAATGAGGTCAGCCTTCTCGGGCCGCACGTCGTTTACGAACAGCATGAACGGAGACACACCAGCATCGAGGAACCAATCTGATGCCACCTCTTCTAGTACGACTGGAGCGACCGGGCGGAAGTCCTCCCGGTCCTTGATCTCATTCAACCTATCCCGCATGGATTCGTGTATCGGCGATGCCAGAATAGAACGCCCGCCCAGAGCCCGCGGGCCGAATTCCATCCGGCCCTGGAACCAGCCAATTACCTTGTCCTGGGCGAGGATCTCGGAGGCCTCTCGCGGGAGGTCCTCCAGCCTCCGGTACGGGAGCTTAGACCACCGCAGGAAGTCCTCGATTTCTTCTTCCAGGTATTGCGGTCCGAGGAAAACATGGTCCATGCAGTAGGAACGATCGGCATCTTGACGTTGCGTCGCGTCGATCCAGAGAGCTGCTCCGAGCGCCGTCCCCGCATCTCCTGAAGCTGGCTGCACCCAGACGTTTCTGAACGGGCTTCTTTGACGGACGCGGGCGTTCATTACGCAGTTCAAGGCCACGCCTCCAGCCAGGCAAAGATTGTCTGAGCCTGCCGCCTCGTAGAGCCATGCTGCCAGTTCGAGCACCGTCTCTTCAAGAGCGACCTGAAGAGAAGAGGCTATGTCATAGTGCCTTTGCTCCATCGGCCCTCCCTTAAGGCGGCTCGGGCCCAGGCACTGCTCCAGGTGCGGATCGCGGATGGTGTACTGGCCATCGGACCCTACGCGGATAGTGTCCCGAAAGTAGTCGACATAACGCGGACTACCAAAAGAGGCAAGCGCCATCACCTTGTACTCGTCCGAAGAGTGTAGGAACCCCAGGTAGCTGGTCACCTGCTCGTAGAGCAGGCCCAGGGAATGAGGCATCCTTACCTCCCCAATTCGCTCAAGTGAATTGCCCCGGCCTATGCTGTACGTGGTGGTGGCCTTCTCGCCGCGTCCGTCCAACGTCAGCACGGCAGCATCGTAAAACGGCGAAGCGTGGAAAGCGCTCGCAGCATGGGCAAGGTGATGATCGACATAATGCCACTGGTAGGGGCCATCCGGCCTTATCCCTTGAAACCGGGCCTGGAGATGGTGAGGCACGCCTCCTACCAGGTGCCTGGGGGCGTTCACAATGGATGAAAGAAAGAGAGGGTCCCAGACAGATTCCCACTCGGCGGGCCTCGGGTGAGCGCTTGGCTCCAGCGGCAAAGTAATGGTCGCAGCCTCGCGATGGCTGTTCAGAAGGAGAAAGGGATCGAACGAATACGCGACATGCTCGACGTCCGCCAGAGCCGCGCCCGCTTCCTTCAGGCAGTAGTCAATGGCATGGAAAGGCAGCTCGTAGGCTGAGAAGGGAATCGGGCGCTTTCCGTGTTTGAAGTGAGTGAAGCGCTCCTCTTCAGCCGCAGCAATCACCTGCCCGTCCTGCACGAGACATGCGGCGCTGTCATGGAAGGCGGCATTAATCCCTAAAGTGTACATCATAGGTCTCCTGTAGCCGTATCGAGCGGAGGGCCAAGCGCTTGGACCGTGGGATGAACTCGTCAGTCTCAGTACTCACCTGCATCCTCCCACACCGGCCTGGGAGACGCAGTTTCCATCGACAACTCCACGACTGCGGCGATGACAGCATCCGGCGGCACCAGGCGCAGGCAGCGGTAATGTCCCTCCGGACAGATGCTCTTGTAGCAGTACTTGCACGGCACCTCGTGGTTAAGCACGCGGTTGGGTATTCCCCAGGGGGTATGTTGCGGATTCGTCATGGCGTAAAGGTCTACGGTAGGAGTTCCCACCGCGGCCGCCATATGGACGGGGCCGGTATTGTTCGATATAAGCATATGGGCGTACGAGAGAAGAGCAGCGAGGCCGCCCAGGTCCAGCCGCCCGACCAGAGAATATGACGGGGCATCCATGGCACCCTGTATCGCCACTACCAGGTCTCTCTCCTGCTCTGTTCCCGTGAAGAACACTTCCCATCCAAGCTCGGATCTCAGATGATGAGCTACATCAGCAAAGGCTTCCCATGGATAACGCCGGGAAGGGGCGGTTACGCCAGGATGTATCACCACCCACGGCTGTTCAGGAGCAAGGGAGAGTGATGCCAGTATGCTCTGAACTCGCTTTCGCGAGTCCACCGGTATCCGGAGAGACAGCCTCACATCATCAGTGCTGCACCCTGCAGTGGCAACCAGGTCAAGCTGCCGCTTTACCTCGTGTCTTAGCTGCGTCTCAGGTTCTGTCTCTTTCACCCAGTGTGAAAGCAACTGGTATGGGTTCTCCCGGCAGTGAGCAAGGCGCAGGGGAATATCAGCCAGGTAGCACATCAAGACCGAAGGCATGGGGTTCTGGCTGTAGACTGTAAAAACGACGGCGGCATCGAAGTCTTTCCGCCTAAGCAGTTCAATCATGGCATGGTCATAGGCGGTGCCATCCCGGCTTGCCGTTGCTTTGAGCCACGGTGCATCGTAGACTATCGTCTCGTCGATCTCCGGTACGAGAGAAGCTACCTCCGCTCCAGATGACGACGTCAGGAGGGTTAACCGGCGGTCTGCTCGCGATTCCCTAAGCGCCCGTATTGCCGGTGTGGTCATCAGGACATCGCCCAAGGTGTCTAGCCTGACGCAGAGTACATTCCTGGCTTCCTCCCAACTTCCCGGGACACCATCACTAGCCACTCTTTTGTCCCCTGGTGCGCCCGGCAACCGGCTGCGCGTAGCCTCCCCTGATACGATCGATTATGTCAGAAGTTGACCGGTCCTCAACGTATGGGAGTATCCTGACCGTTCCCCCCAGTTCCTCAACGAGCGATCCCTCCGGCAGCATCTCCCGCGTGTAGTCACCACCCTTCGCAAACACGTCAGGCCGGATGCTTCTTATCAGGTCATGGGGGGTATCAGCGTCAAAGGCCACTACGAGGTCTACAGAGCTGAGCGCAGCGAGCACCTGGGCACGATCTTCCAGCGTATTTATCGGACGGCCGGGGCCCTTGAGCCGTCTTACGCTGACGTCCGAGTTGACACCGACGATAAGTACGTCCCCCAACGATTTTGCGTGGTTCAGATAGGCGATATGGCCCTTTTGTAGGAGGTCAAAAAACCCATTGGTGAATACGATGCGCTGTCCTTGCTGCCGGTAGAGGTCGACGCGGGAGCCGAGTCGCGTGTTGTCTGGCAGGTACTTGCCTCCCCCGGCGATCTTCTCCCGTAGTTCGTGACCTGAGCACGTTGCCGTCCACTCCTTGCCGACGACGACAGCGGCCGCCGCTGACGCAAGCTCGGCTGCTGCGGGGGTATCCCCTCCTGCCGCCAGAGCCAAGGCGAACGCACTTATGAACGTGTCACCCGCCCCCGCCGCCCGCGAGTGGCGAGCGGGACGGGCGTAAGTCCTGTACGGAGGGCATCCTCGCTCGAATATCAGTGCACCATCGGTATCGAGCGTCACTGCAGCAATTTGAGCGCCTGTGAGGTCAAATAGCTGCCCGGCATGCATGGGAATCTGCTTGGCCCGGTCGCCGGGGTCTTCCAGTTCCTCGACTCCCAGCAGATGGACCGCTTCTCCGTAGTTTGGTTTGACGGCCGTGACACCAACCGGCCGGTAGGCCGTGAGCTTCTTGGAATCCACGACGATCGGCCGAGGAGATCGTGACTGAAGGTCTGCCAGGGTCTGAATGATGCCGGGCGTCAGTACGCCGTATCCATAGTCCGAGACAACGACTGCATCACAGCTTGGGAACAGACAGGCAAGCCGGTCTGTCAATAGCTGCTCCGTTTCACGGTCGATCATCGATCCGCTACCCTGGTCAAACCTGACCAGCATCTGAGAATCGGCTATTACCCGTTGTTTGGAGATGGTGCTCCGGAATGGTTGGGTCAGAACATGCTCGGTGGAGACACCTCGGTCACGAATCGCATCCTTCAGTATGTTGGCCTCTAGATCATAGCCAACCACCGACAGGAAGGTAACCTTTCCTCCAAGACTGGCGACGTTAACGGCGGCATTGGCCGCACCTCCCGGGGCCACTCTCCGATCAGACACGGTAACTATCGGCACGGGCGCCTCACGGCATAAGCGTCCGGACGATCCCTCCAGGTAGATGTCCAGCATCGCCTCGCCGATCACCAGAACCCTCAAGTGAGGGAAGGTATCGATCAGGAGCGGTAGGTTCATGTTCATGGTCGTTCGCCGACGAACGTATGCCTGACTGAGTGCGCTTCGCTTGATGAAGTGGGAGGACCCGCGTTGATCACCGAGGCAGCCTCAACAAGATCACCAACGATATGGTGGGGCATGCGTAGCGACGATAGATGCCATACCGTCTCGTTCCCATTGTTTATGAGGATGGTACGGCAGCCGGCCCTGTGCCCTGCTTCAACGTCATCCAGGATATCGCCCACCAGCCAGGACGCTCCCAGGTCGATCTTGTGTTCTTTGGCGGCACGGTACAGCAGACCGGGAGCCGGCTTCCGGCAGTAGCAGGCAACGGCATAGCCCGGCACATTTCCTTCCGGATAGTGCGGGCAGTAGTAAAAGCCGGCCAACGGAATGCCGGCCTCAGCCAGGATGGTATGAAGCCGCAACTCCATGGGCCCAAGTTCCTCTTCCCTGAAGTAGCCACGCGCCACGCCGGACTGGTTAGAGACAACAAAGATCTCATAACCTGAGGCGTGTATTAGACGAAGGGCCCGCTCCGCACCCGGGGCCATCCTGATGCGATCCGGCTCCACGTTGTAGGGTACATCTTCGACCAAGGTGCCGTCCTTATCCAGGAAGACCGCTTTCTTACGCATGGGTCACGGCCAGGATGTCTCGCGCACCGGGATTACCACTACTTCCGGGATCACCGTCTCCGCGGGCTGTGCCAGAATGAAGCGGATAGTCTCGGCGACGTTGCGTGGGTCCTGGAGAAGGTCCTGGTCTATGTCAGGGAAGCGTTCCAGAAGGAACTGTGTCCGCATACCGCCGGTGACTATGGCAGTCACCTTTACCCTATGCTGGCGCGCCTCGACGTGAAGCGCGTGGCTGAATCCGAGAAGGCCCCACTTGCTGGCATGATAGGCGGAAGCATTGGCCCAGGCCCGCTTTGCAGCCGTAGAGACGATGTTAACAATGTGGCCGTCCCCCTGTTTCCTCATCACGGGCAGGGCATGCTTGGCCATGACAAAGGGCCCTCGTAGGTTAGTCCCAATAATCCGGTCCCACTCATCAAAGGAAAGCTCTTCCACCGGAAGGGTCACATCTACCCCCGCATTATTCACTAAAACGTCCAGGTGGCCATATTCAGCCAGGACCCGTCCAATTGCCTCCCTGGCCTGGACTTCGTCGGCGACGTTTAGCTCCAGGGCCATGGCGGTGCTTCCGCAGTTCCTCGCCTTCATCGCAACGCCTTCGGCAAGGTCTAACCGAATATCGGCAGCCACGACCGTGACGCCGACATCCGCCAAACTGCAGCAGATGGCCTCACCGAGTCCTCTTCCACCGCCCGTTACGAGTGCTACCTTCCCTCTGAGTTGCTCAATCGCCATTTAGTCTCCTATCTGCTGAAATCTATTCACGGCATCACCAGACGGAGGTTCATGCCGGGACATACTGTGGTAACATAGCCTGGCGTCTCATGGACAGGCTACGCTTTTGCGCGGCTGCGGCCCGCACCACCGTATGCTCGCTCCCTGCCGGCCGGGGAGAGGTTGCGACGTTGCGGAAGCCCCCATGTCACCCGCGTTGACAGGTTGGGGGAAGCGCAAACCCGCCTTTCAGACGCCAGGCGCTCTTCGACCAACTCGCAAAGAAGATGGATGACCACGATATGGACCTCCTGAACGTGTTCAGTGTCTGAGGAGGGCACGATAACCTGGACATCCGCCAGGTGGCGTATATCTCCGCCGTCTCCTCCCAGCAGCGCTACACAACGGAGGCCCCTGCGCCGGGCCGCCTTGAACGCTTCGACCAGGTTCTTGGATTGCCCGCTTGTGCTCAGACCGATGAGCACATCTCCCTTCTGACCAAACGTCTCTACCTGGCGGGCGAAGGCATCCTCGTATCCAACGTCGTTGGCCCAGGCCGTCAGGAACGCACTGTCGGCATTCAGGGCAAGGGCCCGGAAGCCCGGGCGATCAGGGCGCTTGAACCGGCCAACGAGCTCGGCAGCGAAGTGCTGGGCATCTGCCGCACTTCCCCCGTTGCCGCAGATCAGCACCTTGCCACCATGGACCAGGCAGCTACACATAGTATCTGCCGTCTCAAGAATTGATCCCCGTAGCCGGCGGCGGGACTCATGCAGTGCGTCCAGGACAGCATCGAAGCCCCTGTCAATGAGAGCAAGGTTGTCTGCTTCGTCTTTGCGCTCCGGCCGGCCGCTGGCAAGCACGTCTTCATAAAGAGCTGCAACGGCACCCGCAACCTTCTGCCATGTGAAAAGGTCATTAGCTCGCCTGATGGCCTGGCGTCTAAACAGGCTCAGGAGCTTGGGATGCTCATAGAGGTGGGCAATTCGCTCGGCGAGAGCAGCCGGGTCGTTAGGAGGCACCAGGTACCCAGTCTCACTGTCACGAACCGTGAACTGAATCCCACCTACTTTCGAGCCGACCACGGGCGTGCCACAGGCCATGGCCTCCAGAGGGGTGATTCCGAAAGGCTCGTACCACGGGGTTGTGACGAAGACATCGGCGGCACTGTAATAATACTTGAGCGCTTCGCGCCCGCGCCGCCCAACGAGAGTCACCAAATCCCCGACGCCCTCTTCCTCTGCAATTGACTGGATCCGGGCAATCTCCGGAGTTACCTGCGGATCGGGCTCCTCCGAGTTACCTCCGACGATAACTAGCCGGCAGTTTACCTCATAGTCTCGCATCAGGACGGCATAGGCGCGGATAATATTATCGACGCCTTTACGCTGGACCATTCGGCCCAGTTGCAGGATGATTCTATCATCCGGGGCAAAACCCAGCGCAACCCTCGCAAGCGCCTTGCTGATCGGAAAGAATTCGGTCTGATTGAATCCCCCAGGCACGATAGTAATCTTCGCAGGGTCCGCATTGTAAAGACGGATCAGGTCCTCCTCGTCCTGGGGACATTCGGCGACGATGTGATCGGCTTCGGCCACGATGCGGTCCTCGATCTCGAACCGCGTGTCCGGGAATTCATCGGCCTCTCCCTGGTAAAAGCGCCTGACCCGCCCAAGGGCATGAAATGTGATAACGAATGGAATGCCCAGGAACCGCTTCGCGTCGGCCGCCACCAGGCCCGACATCCAGAAATTGGCGTGGATGAGGTCGAAAGGCTTTCGCTGGCGCTTGCAGAACCGGACGAAATAAGCAGCAAACTCCGTCATATAGGGAAGCAGGAGCTCCTTGCGCACATAATGCGCCGGTCCGGCCGGAACATGGATAATCCGTACTCCGTTAACCCACTCCGTAGTTTCCGAGAGCAGCTCGCTGTCCCGGCGTGTGAAGACATCCACGTCGTAGCCGATAGCGGCAAGGTGCTTTGCCAGCTCGCCGACATACACGTTCTGGCCCCCGCTGTCCACGCCGCCGAGGATGCCCAGGGGCGAAGCGTGCTCGCTAATCATGGCGATTCGCTTGGTCACGTATTACCTCCTGTCGACGGTATGAGCCCAGCGAAGGCGCCGGCAGCATACGGATTTCCTGTGACCAGCGCAAAAGCCGCTTCCCAATCACGCGAGAATCGCTCAATATTGAACCGTTCAATGGCTCGGTGGCGGGCTCCGTTACCGAGGCGTCTGGCCTCAGATGGATCAGCCAGGAGCCGGCGCATCTGCCCCACGAGTCTATCTATGTCGGTATCGATGTACCCGGACACTCCGTTTTCTATCACGGTCGCCACTTCTGTGGTAGCAAGGGCGACCACCGGCATTCCCAGCATCATTGCCTCACACAATGCCAGGCCCAGGCTCGTATAGCGAATCGGATTGAAGAAGAAACGGTATCGGGCCTCAAACGCTGGCAATTCATAATGGGGAACATCACCCAGCCCACGGGCTTCCTCTGATGCTATTCCAACAAGGTCCAGAGGCACGAGCTCACGGACCCGATCGAATATGTCGGCACCCAGGCGCCTGCCTCTCAGGCTCATGTTGTTCACCACCACCAGCCCGCGCTCGATCTCCCCGCTATAGCAAACACCCTCCGGGACGAGGACGCCGTGCTCAATAATCCGGGTCGGTGATCTTCCGCTATCCCACATCAAGGAATTGAAGGGCGTCACGTGGACCACGAGCACGTTTGGATCATCTACCAGGTGACGGGTATCAGTAGGGTGCTCGCGTGGCGGGTCATGCTCGAGATAAATCCGGGGAAGCGTCAGTTGGGCCGAGGACAGGATCTCGTGCTGGTCTTCCAGGTAATTCTTACGTGATTGGAACAGAATACAGTCCAGCTTCAGGTTACGTACCTCGGTGGAAGACACATCATGAACGTTGTCCGGCCACGGGAAATTCCCCTGACGGCCGCGATACCCTTCTGGAAACCCGTCCTTCACGGGCAGGTAGAATTCAGCCCTGGTCTGCGCCAGGTAATACAGGTAGCTGCCATGTATGTGCCATGTGAGAACCTTCAAAGGCCGCATATACGCTCCTAAACGTTCACCTGGCGCTCGAACTCGCGCAGCCAGGGCGATCCCCGGTGGCCTGGGAGTGTTCGGCCTCAGGCAGCACAGTCATACTCCCTGCGCAGAAGCTTCTCTGCTTCAATGAGTACGGACTTCACTGTAACGCTGCTTGCGCAGCGGTGGTCCCTTGGGCAGGTGGGATATTCACACGGGCTGCAGACCACTGGTTGTCGCACCACCCGATGCCTCTGCTTGTCTAGCGGCGCCCACCGCATTGGGTCAGAGGCCGTGAATATCACCACACTGGGAACATGCAGGGCAGACGCCATATGGGAAACCCCGGTGTCATTGCAGATCAGTAGCCGGGCGCCGGCCAGGACGGCGGCAAGACTACCTATATTGGTGCGTCCTCCCAGGTCAAGAGAAGGAGCCTTCATCATTCGGGCAACTGCCGCCGTGAGATCTGACTCATCAGCAGCACCAGTGATGGCCACGTGCAGGCCCTTGCGGGCCAGACTATCGGCTACGGCCGCGAACCGGCGCGCAGACCAACGCCGGGCCGTCGCCCGGGCGCCTGGATGGATACAGATATATCCTCCTGGCACGAGTATCCCTTGCGGATCAACGGACGCAACGCTCTGCAAGTCTTCCGCATAAAGCGGGAACTCCATGTCCTCGCCCTTGGGAGGAAAGCCCAGGAAGCCCATAAGCTTCAGGTGACGCCTGAGCTCGGGCTCGTCAGAGGGATACGGGAGGAAACGAGCCACATCCGGACAATACTGTCCTCGCTGGAAGAAACCAGCATTGACCCGTGCTCCGAGCAACATCGTGAGTGGATTGCTAACCAGTCCGCTCCCGTGCATCTGTATGGCGAGATCAAAATGGGCCTGCTGCAAGCTTGCCAGAAAAGACGGCAGTTGCCTGATACCCGGGGCCTGTTCCGGCAGGCCCGGAAAGCCCGGAAAGTCGAGGAAAGCATCCAAATAACGCCCATAGCGCTCCACGAATTTCTGGGCAAGTGGCAGGCCTAACAGTGTTATCCTGGCCCCAGGCAATGCGGCGCGGAGCGCACGGAGCGCGGGGACAGCACACAGCAAGTCACCTAGACGCAACGCCCGTACGACTACGACGCTTCTTGGAGGAGGCTCGTCAAGTATGTTATCCCGGTTCATCGTCCTCTTGGGAATTTGCCTGCTTCAATCTGGGCTCTCGGCCGGGTTCTTGGCAGTAGAGTGGGATCCAAGGAGCTAATCCCAGGATTGGATTGGCGCTTCTTGAGCAGGGACTGGCGACTGCAGGCGGGAAGGCTGAGGGTAGACGTGTCTGCCCTGGCGCCGGCGATTCGCGTCGCACACCAACTGCAGAAATTGATCGTGCAACTGGACGCCTCAACCCCACGCTCGCTTCCAGCGGTGCGCCATAGGAGCAGCTTAATAGTATGTCTATAACGTGGACATGAAAAGCGGGTTAACTACGTGACACAAGCGGAACGGCGGCTCAAAATGTTGCAACAACCGCCTTGAAGCAATGCTTATCTTGTTCATGAAAAGCAAAAAGAGTAGCAGATGTTTCCGGATGATGAAGCACGGGGGCGTCCAAACAGCTTGCAACGTTCCCGCTTTTGGGGAATTGTCTTTACTGTAATGTCCGCCTTCATTAACGGCAACGTGGGGTGAGGCAAGTGGTGGGCGGGACCGCCGAAGGTTCAAGCGTGTTCATCGTCATGTGCCCCATGTACCCGGTCGTCTGTCCAAAGGGCGCTTCCCATTCTACCTCGTCGGTCGGGATCTCGCCCTCGAACACCATCTCCGCCGTCGCCGGGAGGCCTCCAGGCCCACCGTCTCGCACTTCGCCACCCGGATCGGCTCGCTCGCCAAGCCACCCGCTACGGCGAATTCATCGATGTTGTACGGATACTTAGTTACACTACCGACCGCGAAGGCGGGGACCACCTCGAATACCAGAGCCGGCGCCATAGGAAGCCCGCGCTCCTTATTCTTGGCCCAAAGTATTCCTACGTGCTGGCCCGGATCGTTCATATTGCCGGTACGCGTGGGGCTCTTGACCTGGGTGCGGTAGGTACCAATATTGGGGATGCCTGACTCCGGGTCCTTGGTCACCCAGCAGGGAGACGTGAAATACGTCCCGGGATCGTAGCCGGGGGTGGAGTTGGGGATCAGGAACTCCGCCATGCCACCATGCTCCAGGAGGCTCTTCCCAACGGGGATCTCCTCTTTTCGCCGGTGCCCTGGAACGGTCTACCATCCCGGCGGTATCAGGTTCCGCGAGCCCTGGACCAGTTTCTCGTAGATCTCGTCCTTGGCGCACTGCAGGCCGGTCGCACAGACCGGCCACGATGTTCCAAAGACTCCGACGAGGACCGGGATTGCATACGAGCGGCCGGTTGCATCCACGACATTCTCAAAGAGGAAAGCCTTCCGCTCGACTTCAGGCAGCCGTCGGAACTGCGACCGGACCAGGGGGTTGAGTTCCGTGTCCTTATTCATCTGCCGCTTGATTCGGTAGAGAAGGCCCTGCTGCTCAAGAGTTGCCACCAGCTCTCGCCAGTCTCTGTAGTAGCCCATGCTGCTACTTTCTTCTCGCTCGATCTCCAGTAGCCTGCCTGGTTCGCGTTAGAGCGTTGACCATAGCGTAACACGACGCGGCGGGTGAATGATGCACCAGGTTCTATGCTAGGCACAAAGCCCTGTCAGACACACGCCTTTGGAAGTGGGCTGTCAGCACCCCCCCAAACGGGGTGGGTCTATTTACCCGTCTGGGTGTTGCTTGAGTACCCCCGAAGAACGATATAATAGGACTGGCCGGGGGCCGGCAGAGCTACACGTGATTCGCGGGTACTCTGCGAAGTACCAAAAGGGGGTTTATGCACGAAGGCGCCAGCACGCCCTTAGCAAGCCTCGCCATGTCCTTGTCCGAGGCGTCTGACCTTGTGAGTCCTCACAGTTTAGACCACCATAAACAAGTGGCCTACGTCTCATCAGCAATCGCTGGGCAACTGGGAGAAAGAACCGAGCAGCAGGCCGATATCTTGCTTGCCGCCCTGCTCCATGATGTTGCAACCCCATCCCTGCACGAACGACTCTGCGACCTCAAATCGAGCTTAAACACCACGTTTAGGCACGCAGAGGCGGGGTGGCTCTTCCTTAAGGAGTACGAGCCCTTTCAGGCAGCCGCCCCTATGGTCCGCTTTCACCACCTGAATTGGGACCAGAACCGGGACAGCAGCAACGGAGGTCTTGTACGCCGGGGAAGCCAGGTATTGCATCTCGCCGACCATGTGAGCTCGCTCCTCAATAAGAATCCGGGAGCAGATCGGACCGACCGTATCTGCCGGGATATCGAGTCAGAGTCAGGCAAGATGTTCGACCCGGATCTGGTCAGCGCATTCCTGGAGCTGGCAGGAGACGACGCCTTCTGGCTTGATATAGAGTCCCCTTCGCTCTCCTTACGGCTGGCACGTCTTTCAAGTTTTTCTTCGTCGGAAGCAGATGATACATCCCTTCTGAACGTGGCAAAGCTCTTCGCCCAGATGCTTGATTTCCGAAGTCCTTACACTGCTACACATTCTAGCGGCGTGGCGGCATGTGCGGAAGCTCTGGCCCGCGTGACCGGAATGCCGGACGAGATGTGCACTCAGATGAGGATCGCCGGCTATCTTCATGATCTTGGGAAGCTAAGTGTCCCGGTCGAGATAATTGAGAAGCCCGGTCAGCTCAATGACGAGGAAAGGAGAACACTTCGGGCTCACGCCTATCACACTCACCGAATTCTTGAGAATATCGAGCCGCTTCGAGAAGCATACGGGTGGGCTTCTTCCCACCACGAACGGATAGACGGCAGTGGCTATCCGTCAAGGATACATGGGGAGAACCTCCAATTGTGGGAGAAGATCATGGCCGTCGCCGACACCTTCATCGCTCTGACCGAGGACCGACCCCACAGGAGGCAAGTAAGCAAAGGGGAAGCACTGTCGGTCGTATTGGCACTGGCGCGCGACGGTAAGCTCGACCTGGGCGTGTCCTGGATGCTGGAGTCTCATTTCGATGAGGTCTACTTTTTCAGCATGGCCGCCCAGGTGGTAGCCGGGCACGAGTACAGGCAGTTCGTTGGGGACCTATTCGCCGAGGAAGTCTATTAGCATCCTCTCGTTGCTCCGCCATGGGAGTCACACTAGTTGGTTTAGGCTGTCACAGGCAGATCGAGCTGAAGCAGAATGCCGCGGGCTAATGGTCATAAGGATTATGGTGGGCGGTACAGGGCTTGAACCTGTGACCTCTTGCGTGTGAAGCAAGCGCTCGTACCAACTGAGCTAACCGCCCGCGTGGCTACCATATTCGTTATATCATAGTTGCTTTACCGAGGCAAGGCGATCAATCCCGGCGGTTCTACCACCAACTGACCACTCCTGATCACACCGCAGGTCCCGGTTCCAGGGGAATAATCAGCCAGCAGACCAGATACAGAATAAACCCCGGCACTCCTCCGGGCAGCAGGAGCAACACCCAGACAATCCGGACCAGAGTTGGATCGATGCCGAAGTATTCGGCCATGCCTCCAGCTACTCCTGCAATCTTCTTATCCCTCCGGGAACGGTAGAGTTTCTTGGGCTCCCTTTTCTCGAGGTCCATGATTCCCTCCTGGTTGGACGTTGAGCACGGGGCGAAATCCTGGTCAACTATTCTCTCATCGTAGCGCCGCTCGCCTGGCATGGTCAACCCTTGTCATTCGAACAGTTCTTACATGAATCGGGGTCCAGGCCATTCCCAGGGCGCCTTAGGGAGCTGACGGCCACCCAGCTGCGGCGCTCTCAGGCGGGGACCAGTCTTTCGGGGATTTTGGGTGGACCAACCCACTATTGCTCCAGTGATTTCAGTCGATTATTATGTCGAAAGGCCCACTAAGCCGCTGGCGTGCAACTGGGCGGGATCGTGCTGAGAACGGATTTCTCTCGAAGGAACCCTGATTATGCCGCACGAGGTGTCGACTGTGTTCAAGTCGCGCAGTGTCCGAAGCAGGCTGATACTTCTCCTGCTCATAGCGCTCGTTCCTTCTATGGGAGTCCAGGCGGTCCTGCATTTCGGCATGTTCGCGGACAGGCAGACGCATGAACTCCGAGTCAACACAGAGCTAGCGCGGGCAGCCTCTGCGACACTTGAGGAGTATATTGAGGACATCCTCAACCAGGAGGCGCTGATTGCGAGAGCCCTCGCCCAGTCTGACCAATGGTCGGCTCAGCAATTTGATCTTCTCCTCGATGCCGGAGCCAGAGCACGCCCTTCTGAGTACGCCTTCATGCTCGTCAAGCCGGAGGGCGATGTGCTTGCTTCGAGCCATCCTGAGCGTCCCGGCATCGACCTGAGCCAGAGTGCCGCCTTTCAGGCCGTTGTAGCTGGGGAGGAGTGGGCGGTAAGCGATCTTTCACCTGGCCTGCCAGGAGGCAAGCCAATGTTTGCTATCCTGAGACGTGTTCAGGGGAACACCGGAACACTTAAGGGAATCCTAGCTGTAATAGTAAACCCGGCAGGTCTTGGCAACGTTCTCCAGTTGGAGCGGGCCGGGCAGGGATCGGCCACGATTATCGACCGGCAGGGCCGCATCGTCTACCGCTATCCGGAAACCCCTACCGCTTGGGAACAACTCAACACGGCCGGGGCTGCGGACCTGGTGGCTTCCGCAATGGCTGGACAAGGGGCCTCCGGACCATTCGTCCGGCCAGTCGACGGGCAGAAGCGGATAGCCGGTTATGTCCCCATCCGCTCCATTGGATGGGTCGCCGGCGCCAGCGTCCCCGAGTCGGAAGCGATGGCCTCAGTATCGGACACGCTCCTCCGCGGATCGTCAATGGTTTTGATAGTTGCTATAGCATCTCTGATCGCGGCTCTGGCTGTCGGCCACAGCCTGACTGCCCCACTTTCCCGCATCAAACGCCACGCACAGGCACTCGCACGTGGCGAACGCGGCCAACTGGCGAAGATAGGCGGACCTCGGGAGCTGGATGAGCTGGCTGTTGCCATTAACCGGATGGCCGATGAAGTGCGGTTTCGGGAAGAGCAACTGAGAGAGAGTGAGGAACGCTACCGCTCGCTCGCGGAAGCAGCGCGCGATCTGATCTTCGTGGTGGACCGTTCCGGAGTGATCGAGTATATCAACAGCTTCGGGGCGAGGCACTTTGGGCTACTGGTGGAGGAGATCATTGGCAAGAGGCAGGACGAGCTTTTCCCACAGGAGCTGGCAGAGAGGCACGTGCACAACCTGCAAGCCGTGGTGCAAACCGGCCAGTCCCTTTACGAAGAGCTCCAAACGCCGTTCCCCGGTTGTGATACCTGGCTCGGGACCTGGCTAGCCCCGCTGACCGGAGAGAAGGGAGACGTGCGCGCGGTCCTGGGCATCTCCCGGGACATTACCGAGCGTAAGAAGGCCGAACAGGCCATGCTGACGCAGTTCAAGCAGTTTAGCGCCATATTCGATTCGATCAACGCCGTTGTGTATGCCAGCGACCTGGAAAGTTACGAATTGCTTCACCTGAACCGCTATGGTGTCGAGCTCTTTGGTGATCAGAACCTCGGCCGTCCCTGCTATGAGGTGCTGCAATCCGGCCAGACACAGCGGTGTCCTTTCTGCACGAATGACCGGCTGGTACGAAACGGGGTACCAGAGCCTCCGCATGCCTGGGAGTTCCAGAATACGGTCACCGGACGGTGGTTCCTCTGCATCGATAGGGCCATTACCTGGGACGATGGCCGGCTCGTCCGCATGGAGGTAGCTGTCGACATTACCGAGAGAAAGCAGGTCGAGGACTCCTTCCGGAAGCTAGCGGAAAGCTCCCCGATCGGCATATATATCATTCAGCACGGGAAGTTCAAGTACGTCAACGTCAGGTTTCAGCAGTACACCGGCTACTCGGAAGAAGAATTACTGGCCATGACTGCTTTGCGCCTGGTTATCCCGGAAGATAGAGATATGGTCAGGGACCGCGCAATACAAATGCTGAAGGGCGAGCGCCACACGCCGTACGAGTATCGGATTACTGACAAAGCCGGGAACTCGAAGTGGATATTGGAGACCATGGCCTCAATCACCTACGCTGGCGAGCGAGCGGCTGTGGGTAGCTTCATGGATATCACGGAGCGGCGTAATCTGGAGGAACAGCTTGCCCACCTGGCCGCACATGACCCGCTTACCGGGCTCCTCAATAGACGCGCCTTGGAGGACGCCATGAATCGGGCCGGAGCACGCGCCCGGCGCGCCGCGCCGGGCGCGTTGTTGTTCCTGGACCTGGACAACTTCAAAGAGGTCAACGACACGCTTGGCCATGCCGCCGGGGACGAAGTGCTGGTAATGGTGGCCAGGTTGCTTCAGGAGCAACTGCGTACCGAAGATATCCTGGTGCGACTGGGTGGTGACGAGTTCGCCGTGCTGTTGGACGGGACTGAGGGTGGAGCCATTACGGTGGTGGCCGAGCGGATGCTCCGGGCTATCGATGAGTTCTTGTTCTGTATCGGCCAGTCGACATTCCATTTGAGCCTCAGCATCGGCGCAGTCGCCATTGAGGGTCAGAAGTCATCCACGGCGCTGCTGTCACAGGCTGATGCGGCCATGTATAGAGCCAAGGAACAAGGGGGCAACCGCATCGTACTGTACTGAAGCATGCTGCAAACCCACAGGCTGAACGGTTTACCTGCGTTGTGACGAGGCGACCACTCAAGTTCTGCGGTTGAACGGTCGATAACACAATAGAGCGGACGAATCAGGAGCCTGCCGGGAGGCATGACAGGAGTCCTCAATGTATCTTGACGCGTGGTCAATATTAGCCGTGCTAAATCTCAGTGCGGCGGCTTCCCTGGTCATGTTCAACATTTCGGTGCTCCGGAAGCCCACCGTTGAGCGTCGGCGGGCACTCGCGAATATTGCCTTCCAGTTTGACATGCTGGCCTGGACGGGAGCCAGTCTCCTCTCACATACTTCCGCGAACCTGGACGACGCCTATTTCTGGTACAAAGTAGCCATGGCAATCTACGCCCTATTCCCGGTGTTCTGGCTTCTCGTGGCTCTTTCCTGGAACGGGAACAACCGGTGGTTTACCCCGAAGCGTGTCGGACTCCTGCTCTTGCCCGAGCTGACATTAGCGGTCCTGGCCCTCTCCAACGATTGGCACCAATTGTTCTTTACAGTTCCCACCGGGCACGCCGGCGCCGCTGGCGGCCTTGTGATGGAACCAGGTCCGGCCTTCTACGTTCTTGGCGCCGTGAGCTACGTATACAATCTTCTGGCCATTCTTGCCTTCGTCAAATTGGCCAGGAGGTCAGTGGGCTGGATTCGGCGCCTGAGCAAGATGGTGGTGTTGTTTGCGTCGCTGTCCGCCGGGGCCGGAATAGTGTGCTTTGTGACCGCAAGCGCCACCGCCATAGATATGACTCAGTTGTTTATTACTGCCGGTGGCAGCATCTTCTCGTTCCTGGTTTTCCGCCACTGGGTCGGAGATGTCGTCAAGACTGCGCTCGCGCAGGCCGCGGAAAACATGGGAGATGCCGTGCTGGTGATCGATCCGGAGCTACGCGTCGTGGATGCAAACGAAGCCGTGAGCCACGTGCTCTTGCTGAAGCGAGCCGAACTGCTAGGACAGCCAATTCGGAGGCTGATGGAGTGTATCGGAGCCGGCAGTGCCAGTGTGGACGAGGTACTGCCATTATTGGAGGAATGGAAGACCGCTCCGCAGCGGCAGATCGAGGCGGATGTCGAAAGCCTCGGTACGCCGACCAGAATATTCCGGATGATGGGCTGGCCGATACGGGACGGCCAGGACTCCTTGCTGAGCCATGTCCTGACGTTTCGGGATGTGACCGCCAGCCGCCAGACTGAGAGAGCCTTGCAGGTCAACGAGGCACGTTACAGGGGGCTCTTCGAGAATGCCACCGACATCGTATATACACACGATCTCCAGGGGTACTTCACTTCGCTCAACAAGTCATGTGAGCGCATTACGGGTTATGCCCTTGGAGAGGATACCAGACTGAGTCTTGCCCAGGTAGTGGCCCCCGATCAGCGGGCCTTCGCCCAATACATGCTCACGCAGAAGCCGGATGATCCTTTGAAGACCAGCCTGGAGATGGACGTCATCACGAAGGATGGGAGAAGATTGACGTTAGAGGTCAATACCCGGCTGATGTACGAGGATGGTAGGCCTGTTGGCGTTCAGGGGATCGCCCGGGACGTTACCGAGGCCAGGGCCAACGCCAACCGGCAAGCTCAAATGGTGGCACACTTGAGGGCAGTACAGGAGACGGCACTCGCGCTGAACTCCCAGCATGACTTGCACAGTCTCTTGACCGGAGTCCTGGCTGGTGCGAGACAGCTCATGGAACCTGACCATGCTTCGGTCTTGATTCTGGGCCCGGATAGCGGCGCGTTCCAGCTTCGAGGTGATATCGATCGTAGTGGGACTCTCTCAGTGAACCCCATCAACCGCGAACCAGGTCCTTTGGCGACAGCGGTCATGGAGGAACGCACGGCCCGTTTCGTTGAAGACATTGGGGGTACGACGGATCAAAGGTATTCTGACCTCTCGGAGTTGGTACAGGGTTATGCCGCCTTGCCGATGCAATCTCCCGACCGTCTGGTAGGAATACTTTACGTAACATACTGCCAGCCGCACACGTTCTCTGAGGACGAGCGTCAGCTTCTCCAGATCGTGGCTAACCACGCTGCCGTTGCGATTGACAACAGCCAGATGCTCTCAGATCTCAAGCGGGCCGCCACCACTGACCCCCTGACCGGGCTGCCAAACCACCGCTGCTTGATGGATCGGCTGGATGAAGAGATGGCACGAGCACGTCGCGCTGGCCACCCACTAACTGTCATGATGTTCGATATCGATGGGTTCAAGCTTATCAACGATACCCATGGCCATACGACGGGCGATGAGCTGCTTCGGATGGTCGCCCGCACCATGCGTGGGGCGCTTAGATCGACGGATATTCTTGGACGTTATGGAGGCGATGAGTTCATGGCCCTGCTACCGGAAACCGGCCGCGACGAAGTGCCGGCATTGGGCGAAAGAATTGTTGCTTCAGTCGCGGCGCAAGGATTCCAGGTCGCCTCCCAGGCAAGCTCGATAAGGCGGCAGGGTCTCTCGCAGTCTAACGGCGCTGGTGATGGGCCCAGTAGCATTATGCTGCCAGTGGGTGTCTCATTAGGAGCGGCAGTATTCCCCGATGACGGTATGGCCCGATTGGAGTTGATCAGTCTGGCGGATGCGGCGATGTATTCCTCCAAGAGGATAGGCGGCAGCGCACTTACCATGGCCCATGCTACCGATAGCGGCTTCCTGGCGGCCCAGAACAACACCTTCAGTGTCTTAGAAGGGCTGGTCAACGCCGTGGATGGCAAGGACCATTACACGCGGGCTCATTCAGAGCACGTTGCCAAGTTAGCATTGGCCCTGACCGAGAGCCTGGGAATGTCAGTGGAGGAACGCCGTTTGATCCGAATAGCTTCGCTCCTCCACGACGTCGGAAAGATCGGCATTCCCGACCACATATTGCGCAAGCCCGGACCGCTGGATGCAAGTGAAGAAGAGACAGTTCGTCAGCATCCGAAGCTCAGTGAAATGATCATGCGGGAGACCCCCCAACTAATCGACATCCTGGAGGCAGTACGTTGTCACCATGAGCGTTATGATGGCTTGGGATACCCGAGCGGCCTGAAGGGTGAGGACATTCCGTTTAAGGCCCGCATCCTGGCGATCGCGGACGCCTTCAGCGCCATGACTACGGACCGCCCCTATCGCAAGGCGCTGGGACTCGACGACGCTATCGAGGAGCTCCGCAAAGGGGCCGGCTCGCAGTTCGATCCGAGCCTGGTACCCTTGTTCATCGACATGCTTCGCTTGTCAGCTTCGGACGCCTGTGCGTCACCGCTTGGGACGGTGGTCGAATATGCGCTTGGTCTTGAGCTCGTAACGGGGTAACGTTTTAGGCGCCACCACCTCTACACCGATACGCACGCCCAGAGTAGAGCGGTAATGCGCTTCTGCACGGTCTGCCACAAGCTGGTAGCCATCCGCAGCCGTTCCTTCCTGGGCTTCAACCTTGACCAGGAGCTGGTCTAGGCCATGCTTGCGGTCGATATGCATTTCGTAGTACCGGGTCACTCCGTCAACCTGGCCCAACAGGTTCTCTATGGCCGTAGGATAAACGTTCACGCCCCTGATCTTGACCATGAAATCCGTCCTGCCAAGGACCGTTCCGGGCAGGAATGCCCAGGTAGAGCCGCACCCGTGGTCGACCTGGGAGTGGCGCTCCACCAGATCATGTGTACGGTATTTGATGAAGGGCTGGCTGGTCCGAACGTAGCTGGTCACGACATTCTCACCAACCTGCCCGTCCGGCACTCTCTCTCCACTCTCCGGTTCGATGCTGTAAGCATGGAAGCTGTCCTCGTTATCATGGACACCTCCGGCGTGGGCGGAGCACTCCATGCCGCATATGCCGCATTCCCCGATGCCGTAAGCCTCCGTCGGCGTGGCGCCCCAAAGCCTGGTCATCTCCTGACGGGTAAGAGGCACATTGAAGCCGGCCTCACCGCCACCAATCAGGTGCTTCACCCCGGCGTCCCGCAAGTCGAGGCCCATCTCCCTGGCCAGGATCCCCAGATGCAAGATGTAGGTTGGCATCCCGATGATCACCGAAGGCCGGTATTTGAGTATCTCCCGCACCCTTTCCTCGGATCGGAGACCCGCCCCTGAATAAACGGTGACGTTCATCAACCGGCAGGTCCAGTAATAGACCCACATGCCAACCCACTTGCCGAAATCGAAGCAGAGATAGGCGCTGTCATGCGACCGGATGCCTACCTCCCACCATTGGTAGGCCCAGCAATAGCCGAACTTGATGGAGTCGTAATAGGAGACGTTATAACGAAAGGGCGTGCCTGTAGTCCCCGTCGTGGTGAAGTACTGGTGTACTAAAGAATCCGGGACTGCCTGGGCGGCAAAAGCCTTGTCTACTTGGTCCTCGATCAGGTAGGGCTTGTCGGTGAAGGGCACACGGTGATAGAAGTCGTCCCAGGTCCTGACGTCCTCGGGCTTTATGCCTGCCTCGTCGTAGAGACGCCGGTAGAAAGATGTATTGTCGTAGGCGTGCTTGATAAGGAGCTGGATGCGCCTCAAATGAAGCGCATCCAGCTCCTCCCTGGGCATCGTCTGCGTGAGCGGGTTCCAATGCCGAGAATTCTTAGTATGCCTGTTGTAGTAGTCATTCATGTTATAAGTGCCTTTACTTAATAGCTACCCATTTCCCTCCCTGAACCGTAAATGGCACGGGCTTCCAGGTCGTCTCGCCGTTGGGCTGCATGGTCATGCTTCCGACCAGACCCTTGTAGTCCTTCAGGTTCTGCAAGCCATCTCGAATCTTGGTCCGGGCCTCCTGAAGTGGCGAATCTGGCTTTATCCCCGACTTGCGCATTACATCGGCCAGCGCCATAACAGCATCGTAAATCTGGGGTTCGTAGGCAAGGAAGACCGGCTTGACGACGGCCGGGTCCGCCTCCATCCGAGGGGTGACACGGGCGATAAAGCTCTGGACTGCAGGGTCCGAGCTGCCGGGGTCAAAAGTGCCGACTGCAACCCAACCCTCCACAGAAGGGCCGGCCATCTGCGGGAAGTTAGACCCCATTATCTGGGCTCCAGTCACTGTGGGAAGCTGAAGGCTCTGCCTGGCCATCTCCTTAGTAAGGTTAGCGACGTCGGTCGGAATGCCGGCAACCGCGATTCCCTGGGCATTCAGCTCCTTGGCCTTGGTGACAATTGCGCTGAAGTCTGAGGTGCCCTGGTTGAATTCTACAGTGCCGATGAGTTCATAACCTGCCTGCTGCAACATCTTGGGATAGAGTTCCTTGACCATGACCTGGTTTACGGCTTCTTTGGTATCGCCAACGATAGCGATCTTCTTCACAGACGGATATTTCTTCTTGTACGCATCAATGGCGACGGGCAGGGTGACGTCATGGACCAGTTGGGTCCTGAAAGCCCAGGGCCGGTTCGCAGCCGTCACCCCAGGCTTGAGGGATACGGCCGTAATTACCGGTATTTGCAGCTCATTGGCCAGGGGCGCCGCCACGTCAAACTCTCCACTGGAATAAGGACCGACCACCGCGAACACCTTTTCTTTCTCACTCAGGTTCCGCATGAGCGAAACCGCCTGAGTGGGATCAAAGGGACTGTCCTGGGTCAGCACCTGCAGCGGGCTACCGTTGATGCCTCCGCTCTTGTTAACGTCCTCCTCGGCGAGGATCACGCCATACTTTTGATTATGTCCAAACGGGGCAGCAAAACCGCTTAGAGGGGTAAGGAAGCCTATCTTGATGGCGGCCCCGGTAGGTTTCGTGGCCACCACGGTTGCGGTTGCCGCTGGCTTGGAGGCCGGCGTAGCTGCCGGTGTGGCCGCGTCAGTCTTAGGAGCCGAGCCCGGCGTGACGGACACCGGTGCCTTGGTTGGCGTCGGCGTCGGGGATGCCGCTGGAGCACAGGCCGCTGTGACGATCAGCAAGGCTACCAGCGCCAGGGCCGTGGGTAGTACGTTTGTCCGGATCCATCTCATCTTGAACCTCCTGCTTCGAAACTCACCTGGCGAGACTGCCAGGGGACTCGCTGCTACGAAGGCCTCCCCGAAGCCAGTGCCGGATTACAGAGAAGTCGCTGTTAGCTCGGTTATGTCGTTGTGATCGTACAGCCCAGCCCCGTCCAAAAGAGCGCCGTGCCAAATGCAATCGAAGAAGTGGCGCACCGCATAGCTACCATGCAGGTGAGCTCGGATCCGATCGGGTGCTCTTAGGCGAGTCGAGTCTCCAAAGATTTGAGACCCTGCGCTGGATTTCAGCAATTGTATCACTGGGCAAGTATAAGGTCAACGCGGGCGTCCAGAAGGAAGACTGGAGAGCCTGACAAAACAAAAAGGGCGAAGTCTTGAAGACTTCGCCCTTTCAGGATTTCGGGGTGCGGCCTACGGGGAGGCCCCGAGCAGGTTGCAAGTGGGCGCGAGAGCGCCTCCGGCGGCCCGGTTAGCGTCAGTGGTGCGCAACGGAAACCAGGTCTCCGCTGGACATAGCCCGTATCTCGCCAGCGTACTCGTGAACACGGTTGATGGCCACGCAGATCGTTTCTATCAGGTCCTCGTCCATGCGGCTGTACATGGGAAGGCACAGAATGTTGGCGGAAAGGAGCCTGGCGTTTGGCAGCCCGCCCTGGCAGTCATCCCGGTAAGGCTTGAGCTCGTGGGCCAGCGGTGAAAAGTACTTCTTGGTGGCAATGCCCTCCTTTTCGAGAGCCGTGCAGAGCAGGTCCCTGTCTATCCCGAACTTGGCGGGATCAATAACAATGGCAAAGTCCTTATAGCCATGGATTGCGCCTGGCGTCACCTTCTGGAACCCAATCCCTGGCACCTGTCCAAGGTGAGATTGGTATAGCCTGGCGTACCTGTTCCGGTTTTCGACCATCCTCTCGATATCGCCGAGCATCCGTTGAGCCAGGACCGCGCCGATCTCGGTCATCCTTGCACTCAGGCCTGGAAGGTCACATGTGTAGTCGGGGTTCGCTCCATAGTTCCTCGCTACCCTGAGGTCATTCGCCAGTTCCGGGTTAGCGGTAGAGACTATGCCCCCTTCGAGGGCGGTCAGGATCTTGGTCGGGCTGCAGCTAAACACTTCCGCATCGCCGAAGGTTCCCGTTTTCCGTTCCTTGAGTGAGGTTCCCAGACCGTGTGCAGCATCAAAGAGAAGCTTCAGGCCCCGGTCACGGGCGATCTCCTCCAGAGCATCCGCCTCGCACGGGTTGCCGAATACGTGCACCGCTATAATCCCGGCGGTATTCGTGGTTATCTTTCGCTCTAGATCGTCCAGAGATATGTCGAACGTCTCGGGATCGCTATCCACGAAGACAATCTTGGACCTGTTCCAATAGGCAGCATGTGCCGTCGCGGCGAAGGTGAATGTCGGCATCAACACCTCTTTACCACTGAGCCCCAGTAGCTGCATGGTCAGTATCAGACCGGAGGTGCAGGAAGCCATGCCAACGGCGCTGTTGACTTGAAGGTAGGAGACAACGCTCTGTTCCAGTTCGCGCACACACCTGCCGTTTGTCACCTGCCCGCTATCGAGAATATCGATAAACTGGGCCATCACATCGGCCGTGGAATACTTCGAGAGCAAGGGCCGCGCGATCGGCACCTGCTCGCAAAACGCCGGCAACCCGCCCAGTATTGCTGGTTTTCCAATCATATCCTCGTTCCCCTTCCAGTCTAAATAGCGCGGGAACCACCTTACCGCAGTCTCAGCCAGGACGATCCAGGCTGCGGCCCTACCCGTAGAATGAAGGCACGATCAGGTACACCTGGCTCGCAAGGTCAAATATGAAGAAGCCGCCTATGACAGCGCAAAGCCCTATAGCCCTCGTGTTGCGAGGGAGCAACTCCCTCAAGCCGACAACAAACAGCGTGGCGATTGGAATTATCACCGGGAATAGATACCTGCCTTGAGTGCCCGGAAGCGATTCCAGGATTGCCTGTCCCAGGACCACGCTGAGCAGGAGAAGAATCGATATGACATAAAGTACCATTACTTGGCCCTGCCATACTTGAGACGGGTGCATCCCCTTGAACTCCCGGAAGCACCGGAGTACAAGGCCCAAGGCAGCGAGTACTGTGATTCCTGTTAACAAGTAGTACCAGGGCTCGTCGAACGCAACATTCATCCAGCCAAACTGCGCCCAGAAACTTTGATGGAGCATCCCCAGATGGCCTCCAACGGCACCCGCGACTTCTCCGAGTGTGTACCTCTGGGCGAAGAAGCCTCGCAGGGTGTAGGCAGCCGGACTATCGAACATATACCGGTCCAGGAATACGCTGCCCGCCTGTTGCCAGTTCCAAAACGGCAATGACACTGCCAGCGCAGCGACCGGGATCGTGACAGCGGCGACGAGCCTTCTGGTTGCCGGAACTGCCGGTATCCTCCCCGAAACGCAGAGAAGCACCGTCACGAGCCCCAGGGGGAACATAAACAGCAGGGTCCGCTTGGTGAAGAGGCCTAACACCAGCAACGCCAGGAGGACAAAGATCCGGCCCTGGGATAACCCCTTCCTCAAGGCTACCGTCAGAACGAGGATGAACAAGGCCGCAATCAGATTGGCCAGGTTGTCGCTATTCACCGAACCGAAAAGAAAGGCGGGCATTGGCAATGATACGACAAACCCCGGTACAGCCACGGCGAGCAGAGGATCACCTGGGAATAGGACCCTGGCAGTCAGGATTGCGCCCAAAACCGCCAGCACCCCCATAAGCACGGACTCCAGTCTCAGAAAGTATAACTGCGTTGCAGTATCCCTCTGGGACACGAAGCTATACCCAAACATCTCCGCAGCATAGTACAGTGGAGGCCGGTGGAGTTGCGTCGGTGATTCCCTCCAGATTGAAGCAAAGCCGTAAGACGTCTCGGGTGGGCTGTTAGAGTATCCAAACTTCCAGAAATCGAAATCGCGCATGGAGGCAATAATCCTTGGCTGCTGGTCCATATGCGCTATGTAGGTATTCGGGAAACGGATGCTGTTGTAAAGTCTTGCCACGTACTCAAAATGCTTCGGCTCGTCGGGGGCCTGCCACGGAGGGACAATGCTAACGAACATTACGCCCTTGATGAAGCTCACGAGCAGCAAAAGGGCCAGCAGCCGGTTCACCCTGTCTTTGAAGCGAGCGTCCGGCTTTGGCGTCACGTTACTCAGTCGCCCCATCCCATTCCGGCGACCCCCGGACTAAATCCGTGGAAGACGAGCGGGAATATGATCCGCACCGGCAAAGGAACCGTGGCTCTGGTCGTGAACCAGAAATCACCCTTGGTGGTCGGACCGTTCCCACTGGGATCGGTCGAGGCTACCTGGTACTGATAGGTCGTGCTGGGACTGAGGTTAGTCAGGACTATGGAATGGTTGGTCGTCTGCTCGGCCCGGTTGACTACCTGGTATCCGCCGGAGTAGACCGCTGAGGGCCCTACCAGAGTTGCGCTGCTGGTACCGGAGGTCCCGGTCTTGAACAAAACCACGCTGTCGGCGGGCTCGGTGGAGGTCCATTCTATAGTGGCTGTGGTATCGCCCACGGTTACTACCGGGCCAGTGAGAATCTGAGGCGCGATGGAGTCCCCAGATGTGCCCGTCGTGAACGTGGTCTGGGAGCTGTAGGTCGGACCATTGCCGCTGGGGTCGGTCGAGTAGACACGGAAGGCGTAGCTCGCACCAGGCGTAAGGTTGGTGATGGTGACCAGGTGTTCTTTGCGGTAGGTCAGGTCGCCCTCAGTGCCCAGGATTCCGGCGAAAACGAGCGCCGGCCTGACCTGAGAAGAGCCCTGCGCCAGGCCATACTCTATCTGACTGTCTGATGCCTCGTTGGTCATCCACCAGACCATCGCCGTGGTGTCCGTCTTGTAGAGCACCGTCGGGCCGCCTTCGATGACGGGCGCCGTAGTGTCCGGATCTTCCGAGGTTTCAAGCACGAGTTCAGTGTCCGCGGCGGCCCGGTTCAGTGAGGCGGTTGAGACGGTTTCGAAGTCAGACGGCATTACGGTGGCGAGATCGCCATATCTAACCACGTTCCCGCTCGGGTCCCTGGACTCGGCGACGAAGGAGTACTTGGTCTTCCTCGTCAGGCCTCTGACTTCCAGCCGGTGATCGGTCGTGTATGCTCCGTCGAACCCCGTCCTGGGCCTGCTCTCTCCCCGGATGCTGTAGATCAGGAGCGAGTCGGAGGGCTCGTCAGTCTTCCAGGTGATGGTCATCTTTCTATCGCTGCCGTACTCCCTCTTGACCGTATCAATGATCGATGGCGCTGTGGTATCTGCAGTCCCGTCGGTAGTGAAGGTCTTGTTGGCGCTCCAGCCTGGACCGTTGCCTTGAGCGTCAACCGAGCCGACCCTGTAGGTATAGTTGGTGGCGGGCAGGAGATCGGTGAGCGTCATTTTATGAGCGGTGACGCTTTCGATTGCTGACGTACTCGTCACTTCGGCACTGGCGGCCACCGGGGCGTACTCGACCACTGAGATACCGGGCTCGTCCGTGTCCCAGGCCACTTCCGCCCGATCGGTAGAGGCGCTGATAATCAGCGGCCCTCCAACTATCCTAGGAGCGGTCCTGTCCGGCTTATCTTTGGTGGTAAAGGTCACCTCCCGGCTGCTTGACGAGGTGTTTCCTGCTGCGTCTTTGGATGAGACAACGAGGCGGTAGGAGGTTTGTTCAGCGAGGCCTGTCAGGGTAACGGTATGCCAAGTAAGCTTCCCCGCGATGGGTTGTTCCTCGGTATACGACGTACCTGAAGCTAAACCGTAGGAAACGATGGAGTTGGAGGGCTCGTCCGTCGTCCACGATATGACAGCACTATTGTGCGTTGTGCTCTCCACCAAAGGACCGCCAGTTATCTCCGGAGGCGTCGTGTCCGCGGTCGCCTGCGTCGTGAAGTTGCTGGTGCTGGAGAATCTCGACCTATTACCCTGGGCGTCGACCGTGGCGACCCGGTAGTAGTACCTGGTGTTCGGGGTTAATCCGGTCAGAGAGACGGAGTGTAAGCCGACGCTCTCGGCGATCGTCTGGGTAGATGTGAAGGTCGTGGTCGTACCGTAATCCACGATACTGTTGCCTGGCTCACTGGTCTTCCAGACGATCTCCGCGGTCGTGCTTCCTACCGACCTGGCGCCCGGTTGCTCGGATATCCGCGGTGCCGTTGTGTCCGGTTTGTCGTAGGTCTTGAAGCTCGAGCTTTCGCTGAAGGTGGGACCGTTGCCTTTGGCATCCCGTGACCCTACCCTGAAGTTGTAGGTCGTTGACGAGGCCAGGCCGGTAAGGGTAACGCTGTGCAGCGCCGAGTTCACGCCCCGGGTGGCAGTAAATACATTTGAAGCTTCCACCCAGTACTCCACAATGGAGTTGGAGGGTTCGTCGGTAGTCCAGGTAATCGCCGCCGAGTCCATTGTCTGCCCGGTCACGGCCGGCGCGCTGGTAATCACCGGAGCGGCAGTATCCGGCGTGGCTTCGGTCTTGAAGGTGTCGTTGCCGGACCAGGATGGCCCGTTGCCGGCAGCATCCACCGACCCGACCCGGAAGTTGTAGGTCGTGCTCGCCGATAGGCCGGTCAGGGTCACCTTGTGCGACGTAGAGTTTCCGGATTCCTGGTTACCGGAGATGGTCTGCGCCAGTCCGTATGACGTGGTGACACCATACTCCACGATGGAGTTAGACGGCTCGTCGGTGGTCCAGGTGATCACCGCCGAGGTGTCTGCCTTGCTCTCCACCGTTGCGACGCCGGTGATCCTGGGGGGTGCGGTATCCGGAGCCGCATCCGTCGTGAAGTAAGCGGGCTCCGGGGCGTCGGCCGACGTGTTGCCGGCGGCGTCCCTGGACTGCGCCTGGTAATAGTACTTGGTCGAGGCAGCCAGCCCGGTCAGGGTGACCACGTGGGCCGCCACGTTGTCCGCCGAGCTTACTACTACATCCAGGTTGTCGCTCGTCGTCCCGTAGCGGACCGACGAGTTGGAAGGCTCGTTGGTGCTCCAGACGATTACCGCGGACGTGTCCGTGGTGCGGCCGGCCGTTGGGGCGCTGGTAATCCGCGGCGCCGCGGTATCCGGTGTGGCATTGGTCAGGAAAGAGAGACCGCCGGTGTATACCGGGCCGTTGCCGGCTGCGTCCATAGAGCCCACAGCAAAATAGTACCTGGTAGAGCCGGCAAGGCCGCTCAGGGTCACGCGGTGCTCGGTAACCGGCGCATCACCGTCCTTGGTCTGGACGAGGCCATAGGCCGTGGTGGTGCCGTACTGAACAATCGAGTTCGACTGCTCGTTGGTGGTCCAGACGATCACCGCAGTGGTATCCGTCCGGCTCTCAACTGTTGGCGAGCTGGTTATCTCCGGCGGGGTGGTGTCCGGTGCGGCCCTGGTAGCGAATGTGAAATTGACGCTGTAGGCAGGTCCGTTGCCGGCGGCATCCGCAGACCCGACCCGGAAGTTGTAGGTCGTGCTCGCAGACAGGCCGGTCAGGGTCACCATGTGGAGAGTGACACTCTCAGCCAGGCTGCGGGGCTCTCCGTAAGAGGTGGTGGTGCCATACTCCACGATGGAGTTGGACGGCTCGTCGGTGGTCCAGCTAATCACGGCCGAGGTGTCTGAGCTGGAAGCAGAAGGTGCGCTGGTTATCTGCGGTGCGCTGGTATCCGGCGTCGCCTTGGTCTTGAAGCTAAGGTTGCCGCTGTAGGACGGCCCATTGCCTGAGGCATCCACCGATGCCACCCGGAAACTGTAGGTGGTGGAGGCAGACAGGCCGGATAGGGACACCCGGTGAGTACCGGCGCTCTCAGCCTTGCTCTCTACCAGCCCATATGCCGTGCTGGTACCGTACTCCACGATGGAGTTGGAAGGCTCGTTGGTGCTCCAGGTAATCACCGCCGTCGTATCTTCCAGGCTCTCGACCGTTGGGGCGCTGGTGATCTGGGGGGGCGCGGTGTCCGGTGTGGCGTAGGTCTTGAAGCTGGCGTTGCCACTATAGGTCGGTCCGTTGCCGGCCCCGTCTACCGACCCCACCCGGAAGTTGTAGGTAGTGGACTCAGATAGACCGGTGAGCATAACCGCATGGAAGGTGGTCTTCTCCCCTATCGTCTGTACCAGGCCGTACGCCGTACTCGTACCATATTCCACGATGGCGTTAGCCGGCTCGTTGGTCGACCAGACGATTGCGGCAGTAGTATCCGTCAGGCGGGCAACAGTCGGAGCGCCGGTGATCTGAGGCGCTGTGGTATCGGGAGTAGCCTTCGTAGTAAACGTCACATTGCCGCTGAAAGTCGGGCCGTTACCCGCTACATCCATTGAGCCCACGCGGAAGTTGTAGGCGGTGGAGCCGGAGAGCCCCGTTAAGGTAACCGTATGCCACGTGACATTCTCCGCCAGGCTCTGTGTCCGGCCGTAGGAACTCGTTGTCCCGTACTCGACAGTGGAGTTGGAGGGCTCGTTAGTGGTCCAGACTATCTCGGCTGTGGTATCGGAAAGCTGGGCTACCGTTGGCGCGCTGATGATCCTCGGTGCCGTTCTATCCGGAGTGGCGTAAGTCGTAAAGCTCACGTTGCTGCTGTAGGTTGGCCCGTTGCCCGAGGCATCTACAGACCCAACCCGGAAGTTGTAGGTCGTGGAGCCGGCAAGGCCTGTCAGCGTTACTACGTGCATCCCGCTGCTTTCGGCCACCGACTTCACCAGCCCGTACGCCGTGCTGGTCCCATACTCTACGATCGAGTTGGAAGGCTCGTCGGTGCTCCACATGATGACGGCGGAGGTATCCGTGCGCCTCGCTACAGTGGGAGCGATCGTGATCTGTGGGGCGGCCGTGTCCGGTGTGGCGTAGGTTCTAAAGACCCTCCCGTAACTGAAAGTCGGCCCGTTGCCGGCCGCGTCTATGGACCCTACCCGGTAGTAATAGACAGTTGAACTCGATAGACCGGTGAGCACTACTTTGTGCGAGGTGCTGTTCTCGGCAAGCATCAGCGCGCTCCCGTAGGACGGGGTAGTGCCGTATTGAACAATGGAGTTGGACGGCTCGTCGGTAGTCCAGACGATGGTCGCTGTGGCGTCGGTCAGGTTGTCCACCGTGACCGCCCCGGTGATCCGGGGAGCGACCGTATCCGGTGCGGGATCCGTCTTGAAGGAAAGGTCCCCGCTCTGAGTCAGATTACCGGCGGCATCTCTGGAGCCAACCCGGAAGTGGTAATTGGTGGAGGCGGTGAGTCCGGTCAGAGTCACCACATGGAACGTTGCCATCTCCGAAAGGGAGCGGGGCACGCCAGAATATGAGGTACTGGTGCCATAGTCCACGCGAGAAGTGGACGGCTCGTCCGTGGACCAGACAATAACCGCGGTCCTATCCGTTTTCTGGGCTACGGTGGGTGCGCTGGTAATAAGCGGAGGCGCGGTATCGGGAGCAGCAACCGTCCTGAAAGACAGAGAGTAATAAGAGGGGAAAGTCGTGGGTCCATTGCCCGAGGCGTCGGTTGATGCCACCCGGTAGTAGTACCAGGTAGAGGGAGTCAGTCCGACCAGCGTGACGATGTGCGCTACCGTGTTCTCCGCCATCTCCTGGCTTCGCGTTAGGGAAGACGAGCTCGTGCCGTACCGCACAACCGAGTTAGAGGGCTCGTCTGTTAACCAGACGATCACAGCGGAGCTATCAGTTAGGTTGGACACCGTCGGGGCTGAAACGACAATGGGAGCCCTGGTATCAGGCGCAGCCTTCGTTGTAAACCCGGAGTTGGGGCTATAGTCTGACCTGTTGCCTGACGTATCCACCGACCTGACACGGAAGTTGTAGCCAGTGCTTGCACTGAGCCCGGTGAGGGTGACACTGTGCACTGTTAAGTTATTGGGAGTGGTTCTGGTCACCCCGTAGGCTGTGGTGGTCCCGTACTCAACCTCGGAGTTGGATAGCTCGTCAGTGCTCCAGACGATAGTCGCCTGAGAATCTGTAAGGCTCACCACGGTTGGGGCGCTGGTGATCTGCGGCGCCGTGGTGTCCGGTGTAGCGGCCGTCGTGAACGAGAAAGCGTTGCTATAAGCCGGGCCGTTGCCGGTGGAGTCACGAGAGCCAACCCGGAAGTAGTAAGAAGTGGATCCCGTTAGCCCTGTCAGCATGACGCTGTGGACTGTGGTATCTCCGGGCCTGGTCTGAGACCGTCCGTAGCTGGTGGTTGTCCCAAACTCCACGATTGAACTGGAAAGCTCGTCGGTGGTCCAAACGATGGTCGCGGTCGTGTCCGTCTGTTCGACGACCATGGGCGCCTGGATAATGACCGGGGCGGCGGTATCCGGCGTAGCCTCGGTGGTGAACGTGGAGTTGACGCTATAAGTAGGTCCGTTGCCGGCAGGGTCAGTCGATCCTACCCGGAAGTTATACTCTGTAGAACCAGTCAAACCGGTCAGAGTAACACTATGCAGGATCTCCGCCGCGGACTTACTCCGGGTATCTCCATAAGCAGTGGTCGTGCCATACTGGACAACCGAGTTGGAGGCCTCGTCGGTGGCCCATTGTATCACCGCCGAGGTGTTTGTCTTTTCGACGACCGTCGGAGCGCTGACGATCACCGGAGCCTTTGTATCGGGCGCCGCGATCGTCCTAAAGGACTGGATCGCCCCATATGCCGGCCCGTTGTTGCTGGCGTCTACTGAACCCACCCGGTAGTAATAGGTAGTCGAAGCGGTCAGACCCGTCAGGGTTACGCCATGCACCATTTGCCGAGTGCTTGTGATAGAGGCAGACATCGTCAGAGTGGTGGCCGAAGTGCCGTACTGCACCAGGCTTGTGCCCTGCTCGTCTGTTGACCATTCGATACGGGCAGAATTGTCTCCGATCGACACAACGGAGGGGGCCGAGGTGATCACCGGAGGAGCGGTGTCAGGGGCCTGCAAGGTGACAACGGAGAAGATATCGCTGTAGGTCGGGCCGTTATTGGACCGGTCCACCGAGCCTACACGGTAGTAGTACGTAGTCGCCGCTGAGAGACCGAGTAGAGTAACCTGATGGCTTGTAACCTTGTCGGTATTGGTCGAAGTCAGGCCCAGGCCAGGCGTAGTGCCGTATTGAACGATGCTGGTACTCGGCTCATCGGTGCTCCATTCTATGGACACTGAAGATTGGCTCAAGGGCATCGCCGAAGGAGCCGACGTGATAACGGGTGCGGCGGTGTCGGGAGCAGCAGTCGTGGCAAAGCTAAGGCTGCTGGTAGCCGACGGGCTATAAGTCGGCCCGTTGCCCTGGGCGTCCGTAGAGCCTACGCGGAAATAGTAAGTAGTTGACGCTGACAGGCCGGTCAGGGACACACTGTGTGCGGTAACCAGGGCAACGTCGCTAGCTGTCAAACTCAGGGCGCTTGACGAGGTGCCGTAGTAGACCAGGCTGGTACTGGCTTCATTGGTAGCCCACTCGATAACCACCGAATTGTAGCCTGGGGAAATCGCGGTAGGCAGGCCTGTTATGACCGGCGCGGTAGTATCGGCCGGGGTCAGGGTTGTGAATTGAAGAATAGTGCTCTGGGTCGGCCCGTTTCCGCCGCTATCCGTAGAGCCTACCCGGTAGTAGTAGGTTGTGCTGTGAGCCAGGTCGCTCAGTGTTACCGAGTGAGAGGTCACCAGCGTGGAATCGCTGGAGGTCGTGCCCAGCGCGGACGTGGTGCCGTATTGAACGATGCTGGTGCTGGCCTCGTTGGTGGACCAACTGATTACCGCCGAATTGGTGGAGGGAGTCGCCGTTGGCCCGCCGATTATACTGGGAGCAGTGGTGTCCGCCGGGGCGGAGACGGAGACAGGGGTGGTTGTTGTCTGGGTGACGGTAGCCGCCCCGTCGGTCAGGGTTGCAGTGTTGACGATCGACGCGGATGTCACTCCAGCGTTGATTCGTACGCTGAAGGTGATGATCTTGCTGGGAAGGCTCCCGCCTGGAGGCGTTACGTATCCCGCCCAGTCAATTCTCCCGGCTGCGGAGTTGTAGCTTGCCCCGCCTGTGACCGAGCCGGCCACATAGGTAGTGTTGGCAGGAATTGCATCCGCCAATGTAGCATACACGTCACAGGCCCCGGTACGCCCCGACATGGTTATCGTGTACTGGAGAGTGTCCTCTGCCACGGTTACGGTAGTCTTGTTGGCGGACTTGGAGAAGCTGGGGAAGGCAGTATCCACGGCCACTACGGCGGACGCCGTGGTGGTGGAGGTCCCGTCAGTAATGGTCGCAGTGTTGGTGATGTTACCACAGGTGACGCCGGAACCGACCGTTACACGGAAGGTGATGACCCTGCTGGGCAGGCTGCCGCTGGGAGCGGTCACTACCCCCGACCACTCGATCCTGTTGGATGAACTGTTGTAGGTCGCTCCGCCGGTCACCGAGCTGGCGACATAGGTTGTATTGCTAGGTATGGGATCGGTGAGGATCACCGACGTATCCGCCATGCCGCTATAACCAGCCAGCGTGATCGTGTATTCTACAGTCTGGCCCGGGGTGGCGATGCTCCTGTCAGCCACCTTAGTAATAGTTGGCAGGGTGGTCTGCAGGTTGCTGACAATCTTGGTTGTCCGGTAATTAGTACCGTCGGAGATCTGCGCCACGTTGACCAGGTTTCCTGTCGTGACTCCGCTCTTGAGGGTCACCTGGAACGTGATCACCTTGCTTGGCAGGCTCCCGCCGGACGCAGTCATGGTGCCGGACCATTCGATCCGCCTTTGCGAGCTATTATAAGTGGCTCCACCGCTAACGGAGCCCGTTACATAGTCGGCGTTGGCAGGTATGGTATCGAGCAGGCTGATCGCTGTATCGGACTGGCTCGCCTGGCCTCCGAGGGTTATGGTGTACTGAACCGTATCCCCGGGCCGGACCGACTCCTGACTTACCGACTTCGATAGACTCGACAGGCCTTCCACCACGCTGGTGGTAATCCTGGAGGCCGTCAGATTGGAACCGGAGGACATGACGGCCACGTTGCCTACGGTGCCAGCCACCACCCCGTTGTTGACCGTTACTTTGAAGGTAATGACCTTGCTGGGAAGGCTCCCACCACCGGCAGTGACGGTCCCCGACCAGCGGATCTGCCTGGAGCCGCTGTCGTACGACGCGCCTGATCCCGTGACTGAGGAGGCCACGTACGTAACGTTCGCCGGAAGAGTGTCTGTCATTACGACCGAGGTGTCGGGCATGCCTGGCTGTCCGGCAATCGTCACTGTATATTGCAGCTCGCCTCCGGCTGAGGCAGCGGTCCGGTTCACGGCATTACTGATAGTTGGACCGGTGGCGCTCAGCGAAGATGAAGGCGTAGAGCCGATAGCGGTGGTTGCGGCAGCACTGCTGACGTTGGTACCATCCGAGATAGAAGCCACGTTCGTAACGGCGCCTGCCGTGACCCCGCTGTTGACGGTGACTCGGAAGGTGAAGATGTTGCTCGGGACCGAGCCTCCCGGCGCCGTGATCGTTCCGCTCCACTGGATCGTCCGGGAACCGCTGTTGTAGCTGATTCCACCCGTAGCCGACGACGCGACGTACGTGACGTTAGCCGGTAGCTCGTCAGTGAGCGTGATAGAGGCGTCCCTTTGCCCGGAAACCCCGCTGACGACGATGGTGTACTCCAGGGTTTCGCCGGCCGCCGCCGTGGCCCGGTCGACGTTATTGGTTATAGTTGGAAAGGATGTATCGATGTTGGTGGTTGCGCTTGCGGTATTCAGGTCGCTGCCGCTAGTGAGGATCGCGGTGGCGACCACATTGCCCGCAGTTGCCGTGCCGTTCACTGTCGCCTGATACGTGAACACCTTGCTAGGGACGCTGCCGGTAGAGGCGGTAACGATGCCCGACCACTCCACCTTTCCGGAAGAGGAGTTGTGGGACGCACCCCCCGTCACTGAGCTGGCCACATAGGTGGCGCCCGCCGGTATGGGCGCGGCCAGGCTCACAGTCTGGTCAGCCTGTCCGGGTTGCCCGCTGAGCGTGACGGTGTAGGTCAGGGTTTCGCCGGGCTTCGCCAGGGGCTTGTTGACCGCCAGGCTCACGCTGGGCATGGTTGCGGCCGCGGCTAACGCCTTGTGTCCGGGAGCAGGCGCTCCCGGGACCGTAACCGTCGTACTCACCAGGCACAGAATGATGATGAGCCTGGCCAACGGACCCCGCCACTGCCCCAGAATGCGCTTGACGTTCAACATGCGTGCCCTCACTTCTTGATTACTTGTTGCCCAACCCGGGCTCGGACCTCCGAATCAGACTTCTTAGGTACCGGGTAACTAAGTTATCCGAAATGGATTGTGTAGTATAGATGCGGACCAGATAAGACCGATAAGAACCATCAGGTCGAAGGGAGCCACCTCTACACCAGCGAGCAAGATTCGGAATGCGAGCACAGCAGCCCAAGATTGGCCACGGTGCTCATTGCTACTTCTCTGCTCACTCCAACTTCCTATAAGCGCTGCTTTCTAAGCGTCACCACCTTGGCGAGATTCCTTGCGCTTTTTGACTCTAGTGCCATCGCCTCCGTAGTAGCGGCGGTAGTAATAGTAATAATGGCCTCCCCGGCCAGGATTGACTTTGTTCAGAGCGACGCCGAGGACACGGGTATTCGTGCGCACTAGCTCATCCCGGGCCTGGGAAGCCGCACCGGTGCGTGTCTCGCCCGCAGCTACAACCAGAATGGCGTTGCCGACGCCGGCTGCCAAAATCGCCGCATCGGCCACGGAAAGCACCGGCGGGCTATCAAAGAGCACTACATCCGCACCTTCCTTTAGCTTTGCAATGATCTGGGTCATCCTACGCGATGACAAGATCTCGGCGGGGTTCGGAGGCAAAGCGCCGCTGGGCAGCAGCCTTAGCCCCTCCACCGACACCGGCGTCAAGAACTGGTCTGGGTCTGTTTCCGGGTTTAGGATCAGATCGGTCAGACCCCGCTCTCTGGAAACGCCGAAAAGGCGGTGCAGCGTCGGCCGTCGCAGGTCGGTGTCTACTAGGATTACCCGCTTGCCGGCCTGTGCCAGCGCAATGCCCAGGTTGGCAAGTGTTGTGGTCTTCCCCTCGCCCGGGCCGGCGCTGGTAACGACCACCGAAGCATGAGGATTGTTAATGCCGGTGAACTGGAAATTGGAGCGGAGAACGCGATAGGCTTCAGCGCCAGGTGACCCGCTGGCACTGGCAGCCACCAACGCATCGCCTGGCCTCTTCAGACCCTTGGCACGGGCAACAGCGCCTAGGAGGGTAAGGCCAAGCCCGGATGTAATCGCTTCTGGGTCCTTCACCGTATCATCCAGATACTCTAGAAGAAGGGTTATTGAAGCTCCCAGGACCAAACCGCCGATCAAACCCAGCAGCAGATTCAACTGCGTACGGGGCCGTACGGGGGAACGCGGAGTCTCGGCGGCAGCGAAGACGCTAAGCTTGTCGGCCGCACGAGCGGCGGCCAGACGGAAGTCTTCCACGCTCCTCAGTAGGATTGCGTACCGGGTTTGATAATTGGTGAGGTTTGACTCGGACTTGCTGCGTTCGAGGCGGGCGAACTCCGGCATGGTTGCGTTCCTGGCATCACCTGGGTCACCCAGTGCAGCCAAGGCCTTGTGGGTATCCGAAATCTGCTTTTCCAGTTCGGCGATCTGGGCGTCCAGGTCCCGCTTGGAGGCCTGGTATCGGGCCCCCTGTCTGGCCTCGGTTTGCGCAATGAACACGTCCACTACCTTGTTGGCCACCGCCTTCGCCAGTTCGGGATTAGTGCTCTCTGCCCTTATCCTGATTAGCTGTGTGTCACGAATCTGCTCGGCGGAGAACATTTCCAGCAGCTTCTCAGGGGCTATGCTAACGCCCAGGCCTCCGACCACTTCCCGAGCTACCGGTATAGAGCGGATCTGCTGCACGTAACCCTTGGCCGCCCGCTCACTGACGGCCAGCGAGGAAGACGGATCGTCTCGGGGATCGGTGGCAAAGTTGATCTCCAACGTCGTGCTGGTCTCGAAAACCGGCGTCGTCATTACGCTGAATAGGTAAGTAAGTCCTCCCACAACGACAATAGAGAGTACAATCAGCCAGAGCCTTCGCCAGATTAGGGCTGTGAATTGGCGCAGTTCCACTATGAGTCTCCAATCAGCCTTCGCACCTCTGCGAAAGCGTTCTGATTATGGTCGAAATTGCGGCCAGACAGGTCACTGAAACATCCAACGTTCCAGCTGCAACTTGACCTTAAGATGCCGCGCATTCTTTTAGATCAATTGCGGTTGCGGCCACTTGAACAGTTGAGGTATCAGCCTGGTAATATTCGGGCGTCGCACACGCGCGCCACCGAGAGCCCAGTATTAACACGAGGCGGACATGAGCGCGGTCATTCAATAGAGCTTTTCGCCTGAAGGTTCAACGCAACCTCTCTCATACGCTCAGAAGCGAGCTCCCAGCGAAAACGTTCTGCGACGAATTTACGCCCATTGCATAGCGCACGTTGACGCCAGGTGCTGTAATCTGAGAGCACACGGTTGACCCCCTGTGCGAATTGGGCCATATCGTCAACAACCAGTACCCCCTCCTCCAAGCCCGCCCGTATGCCCTCATTGGCAAGCCGGGTCACCACCGCGGGGATCCCCATGGCTAGGGCCTCAAGCACCTTGGTTTGCACCCCAGCCACGAACGGCATTGGCGCAATAAGCACGTCCGCCTGGGAGTAAGCTTGGCGCAAGTCTGGTACAAACCCAAGAACCTGTACATGAGGGTTCCGGCTCATGGCTATGACTGAAGAGGGCGGATTTGCCCCAACGATCCGCACGACGGTATCGGGGAACTCCGCGACAATGCCATCCAGCGCGTGGTCATAGAACTGAGCTAGGGCAGCCAAACTTTCATCACCCATATATCCAACAAACAGCAGAACCGGGCTTCTAAGCGGGCGGGCGGGAGGCGGTCTGAAGTGGTCACAATCAACGGCCTGGGGCACGACATGCAGAGACACTTTGCTAGAAATCCCGAGCACGTCGCGATTCGCGACCGAGACTATCCAGCATTCGTCGAAGCGGGGCCCCATGGTGACCTGGGTGTTCTCAATGAGACGCGCCTCTCGTTCTAACAAAAGCCTCTTGGGCCCAAAGCGGGTGTGCGAAGCCATTCGCGAAACCATGAGGAACACTGCATCCACGAAATCCAGGATGCGATACGAGGAGGTGCTGTTCTGCACGTACATGCCCATACGGGTGGTGTAGCAGTAGACTACATGGAATGTCTCATTGTCCAATCGGCGCCGGATCTTCTCCCGCATCTCAACTGACCAAAAGCGACGCAGCCAGAACGACCGACCTGACAGGAGCGCAAGTCCCATGTTCACCAATTGTCGGCGAGGCGAAAGCACCACGGTATCGACAGACGCAAAGTAATCAGCGAGGGCCGGTATTTGCGACAACTCACGGTCCGATTCTACAAACGACAACAAGTGAAGTTCATGCTGCGTGGAAAGCACTCGCGCGAAGTTTAGCATACGCACCCGGTCTCCTCGATTGGGGGGGTAGGGGAAGCGAGGCGTCAGGAAAAGGATTCGCATACGGCCTATGGCCCCGCCCCACAAGGACTTGCTGTCATGCAGAGCATAGCTCGAACACGGGGACAATGAAGTGTCAAGACCATCCTGGTGCCGACGCGATTAAGCGACGTCTCTCCGCGCAAGGAGATTCTCTACCTTGTTAGCAGCGATGCTCCACGCATAGTTGTCGCGAACGTAGCGACCACATGCTTGTCTTAGCGCCGCCAGCTCTTGTGGACTGTTCACGAAGTTCAAAATCAGATCGGCCATTGCCTTACTGCTGGAGTTTTGGAAGAGTAACTTCTTCGACAAACCCTGAAGGATTTCAATCCCACCGCCCGCAGGAACACTCAAGACAGGGAGCTGACAAGCCAAAGCCTCGAGCATAGCCAAGCCGAATGGTTCCGGCCGAGTCGAGATGAACAAGTCGGCGCAGCGAAAATATGAGGCGATCTTCTCGTGAGGCACGTTTCCCAACAACCTTACGACATTGCCTAGCCTCAGAGCGCTAATACGGCTTTCCAGTTGCCCACGCGAGGGTCCTTCGCCTGCAATCAGGAGGCAAACGTTTAGCCCTGGTTCCTTAGCAAGCAATAGCCCGACCGCGTCGACTAGATTTTCAAGTCCCACCCCTCTGTACAAGCGCTTGGCAGCAAACAGGCCCAAAGCATCTCGCGGAATACCGAGCGCCTCTCGAAGGCGTATCTTCTCCTCGGCCCCACCTACCGGCCTGAAAAGGCAGGCATCTACTCCTCCAGATATGATCTCTACACGGTCGATTGCCTCGTCGCAAAGGCTAGCTACCTGATCTCTCATATACTGGCTCAGGGTAATGATGTGGTCACATTTGCGGATGACGCTCCGTTCGATATGCTTGACGCATGCCATAGGAACGCGTAAAGCGGTGTCCCAAAGCATTCCCTCGCACGGGGCTGCCATTCGAAGCTCGAGGTGAGAGGCCGAATGCAACATGTATATTCTTTTGGAATTCTTACTCGCGGCAGTAGAGAGAATACTCCATGCGGAAAACGGGTGGTTAAAGACAATTGCGTCAAAATGAGTTTTCTCGCACAGCCCCACGAAACAGCGGCGAGCCTCAAGAAAGCTTGACACCGGATATAGTCTGTAAAGACGAGAACCCACCGGCGGCCCAGGGTAGCGATGGACATGAATCTTACCATCGATTTCGTAGTCTGGCGCGCCCGGTTGCGGTTTACGCGTCAAGGTATACACATCGTGGGCGTGACCCGCCAATTCGTGGGTTAAGTGGTGGATGACTGTTTCTGTACCCCCGGAAAAATCTGGGTATCGGCCCTCGGCGACAAAAAGAATTCTCATAAGACTCTCATGCTACCCAGGCGAAGACCGGCCCTTGGGGTACGCCTGACTCACCCATGCTGCATTTTAGATTCCTTCGGTGCGTCCAACAGAACGCCACTCTGCATCAAGGGCGGAATTCTCCCTCAGAAGTGAGGACCACAATCCTGAACGAATCAACAATCCCAGGCCACGAAAACAATAAGCAAGCGCAAAGTTCCGGCTTTGTCGTTATCCACTGAGTCACCTATTGTGCCATAAGAACGGAGAATGCCAGCTGAGTCGAGCTATTCTGCAAGAGTGTCCTTCTGTGTTTTCCATCCACGCTTCATCCCTTTTTGGTAAAGTCATTTCGCCTTAGGAGAACAGTGGCTGATCAACGACCGCGCCACTGCCCTGCCAATTCTTGTGCCCCGAGCGTAACTCTTGATTTCATCCAAATGGTTGAATCTCGCCATGATTCTTCCGACGACCCCCAAGTCTTCTAGTGTCATTTCGTAGTGTCTCCTTCTGACTTCCTTGCTTACGCCCCGGGCCTTGGCGAGTGCCCGACGCCTCTCATGCAACGGCAATTCTGGCGTCTCGAAAACGGGAATGCCGCTCCATGAGGAGACAGAATCGAAGTAATCTTCAGGCTGCACCACAAAACTGCGTTGCTGCGTCACCCATTCATAGAGTTGAGAGCCGGGATACGGCATCAAATTGTTGAAATAAACGTTGCTGATCGGATACCGCTTTGCCAGTGCGAAGGAATCTTCAATGTCGCTCCAGGTCTCTCCGGGCGTCCCAATTACGAAAAACAATGTGACGTCATATCCCAAATCACAAGCAGCCCGAATTGCCTCTTCTATTGTTTCCATGCTCTCGTCTTTCTGAACGCGCTGCAGAACGCCGTTGTTTCCCGCTTCCACCCCGATGGCGATGGATCGAAATCCAACGTCCTTCATTCTCCTTAGAAGCCGTTTAGTTACCCTGTCAGCCCTCAGCCCGTTGAGACAGTTTAGATCTAAATGGGTCAACTTCCTCTGCTCGATAACATCGCAAAGGGCGAACATCCTATCTTTGTAAAAGGTCAAGTTATCATCAACAAACCCGAATCTACGATGTCCCCTGTCATACCAATACTCTATTTCATCTGCGACATTACCGGGACTCCTCGTACGCACCTTCTTCCCCATCGAAGCCGCGATGCTACAGAATATGCATCTGTAGGGACATCCCCTCGACGATACGATCGGGATTGCCCTACTAAGATACCTCTTAAGTTCGAATTTGCGGTACCTGGGAAAAGGAATTCCATCCAAATCATGGATCATCTGTGCAGTGCAGGAGCGAGTAGGGATGCCAACATTTCGGTAGATGAGGTTCGGGACTTCGGAGAGTGCTACTCCCCTGCATAGTGCAAGGATAGCTTCTTCGCCTTCGCCAACAATCCCGAAATCAATGGCAGTGCATTCATGCAGGGCTTGTTCTCCTAAAGCAGATATATGAGGGCCGCCGACTGCAATAGGCGAGTTCGTTAATGTCCTTATGGTGTCCAGGAGTCCATAATTCCGTTTGCATTTGTACGTCATCATGGACATACCTATCAGATCCGGCTCGAACCGCGCAATCTTCTGCTTTAAGTCGCTTAGGCTATGGTCGAGCTCCATGTCGATGACGTCATATTCGATATTGGCGCGCTCCAATGTTTCCGCGAGGTATCCCAATCCAGGGCGCAAACTAGCCCTCTCCAGGGAACCAGGATAAGGCGGACTCACTAGTAGGACACGTTGAAATCGCATGAATATCTCCGGTGGCGCCCCGCTCTCTCTTTATGCCGAGTTCGCCTATCTTAATCGAGAGGCGGCAAGTGTCTCGAACATCCGCCAATTCCGAAGAGGCGAGCGCAACGTGCTGAAGACGATACTCTCCCCAATATTGCAGAAACAGGCCTGACATTCGTTTGGCAATCTACCCGCCTTTGCGTTCGTTCGGAACTGCGACAACTTAGCCCACTCCGTAACCAAACTTGACTGCTTTATGTTTCCAGTCGAGGCAAGCACCGCACAAGGCTTGACGCTGCCATCATAATCAACAAACGTAGACCACAGGGTTGTCAGACAAACAAACTTCCTTACAATGGTCTCGAAGTACAACCCGGGCAAGTTGGCTGCCCAGGCCTGGAAATACGGCCCCGCGAAAACCTGAAAGATGGGAAGTGTAGTGAAAATTCGCAAGCGCTTCGCAGCCCTGAGGCCCGCGTCGACATTTCTTTCGAGCCGCTCAAAGTCCGCTTGGGTATTGACCAGCAATTCCATCTTTTTCGTAAGGGCCGAGGCTCCTGAGAAAATTGTGATGGGGCTCACCGGCTGGAAGTATACAGCTCGTGCTCCTGACTTATCCGCCAGTTCAACCAACTTCGGAATCTGGTCTTGATTACCGTTCATGACGACAGTGGATATCGACACCTCCGGACCACCAAGCCGCCTAAGAGTCGCCAGCCCGGCCACGGCCCTATCAAATGCTCTGCTAACACCTCTAATGGAGTCGTGCTGTTCGGCATCGGTAGAGTCCAGAGAGATTCTTACTTCAGATACACACCTCCTCAGCACTTCCAACCTGCGCGGGTCAAGCTTTTCTATGGCCAAACCATTTGTGACTAGCAGCACTCTGATTCCAAACTTCGAACATTGTTCGAGAATCTGCCATATGTCTTTGCGCGCGAGCGGTTCACCCCCGACCAACACTACCTCTTCAACTCCGATGGTATTCATTTCTTCCACCAGTTTCAGGGCTCTTTCCTGCGTGACATCTTCTTGGGATGTTAACTGGGCAGGGACCTCGCAGAAAATGCAATTTGCATTGCATCTGCCCGTGACCGCCCACGTGATGGAGCGCGGACGGTCAATCCAATGATAATGCGCGAAGCAACTCAAAAAGGCCAACTTCCTGGGAAAGCGAATAGGCAAAGAAACCCTCGGACCCAAACCCATCTACTCCAACTCCTTGCTGTATCGTGTCATGACATCATAGATACCACCGCATACGTTGGGCCACGAATACTGTTCGCGCACGGCCTCACAGAAGCGCCGACCGTTGGCACCAAGCGAGTTTCTGAGGTCTGGCGAGTCCACGAGCGTAGCTATAGCATCTGCAAGCGCCTGCGCATTCCCAGGCGGGACGAGCATTCCGGTCTTCCCGTGCGCTACCAGTTCGGGAAGCGCGTCCGCCGTGGTGGTTATGATCGGGAGCCCACACGACATTGCCTCCAGTACTACGATCCCGAATCCTTCTCGGATGGACGGCAGGACGAAAATGTCGGACTGACGGTATAACTTAACAAGATCCGCTGAACCCGGTTGGACGAAACCATGGAAGATAACCTTACCCGCAATCTGACGAGCAGTGGTGATCTCAACGAGATGGTTATAGTACTGTGGGTCGTCGCCCGTGTTGCCAACGATATGTAGACGTACTCTGCAGGAGGCCGATACAAGGGCAACAGCTTCTAGTAGATACTGGATGCCCTTATTGGGACTGCACCTACCGACGAATAGTAGTTGCGTTTCGCTACGTGTTGTTGATCGGTCAGTATTACCTCGGCCCGTTTGTGCCGGCGGGATCGGTTCAAAACCACAACGAGCGTTGATGACCTTGGGCGGATTTACCCTTCCTGTAGCGATCACTTGGTCCCGTCCGTCTTTGCTATTGGTGAAGATAATATCCGTGCGTGCAAACGAAGTTCTGATTAGCCAACGATCGATGTTCCAAAAGATTCCGAACCGCGTCAGCCTGTGGTATTTCAAGCCAAGTTGGGACAACATAAAGATATTGGTCTTCCTGAGGAATCTAATCAACAAGTTGCTTAGTAACAACCTAGGATGAAATCCGAAGTCCTCAAAGAGAACGAGTCTCGATCCAGGTAGAGCCAAAAGGCGGAAAAGGAGCCAGAAATTGCTTAGAAAAACCCCGAGGAACAGACCTGAGTTACGGATGAACCTGGGCATGTCCTCAAGATAAACCTCTTCTACAAGATCTCCTCGGTCCTTGATGTATTCGCACATGTGTGCAAGATACATGTCGCCACCGGTAAGGGGTGCCCTAGTGGCAAAGAACATTACGGCCCTTGAGGGCATGGCCGACTCGTGCCTACACACTTTCGCTACCAGCACTTGTTTCCCGCTTTTCAGTGGAAGGAGAATCGCTTTCAGCATCGGTGGTCCCACAATGAGCCTGACAGTTTCATCCAATTAGGCATTCAGGGTGTCCATGCCGGTTCATGTCCCCGGACGCTGAATTCCAGCCGGCGAACACAAGAGTCTCCTATCTTGGGGGCCTGGAGGTTCGTTAGGAGCTTGGTCATAGCTTCTCCAGCACCAACCCAGCCACTTCATAGTTGAGACCGTGCCTCTCCAACCGGGGTACGGAGTAATCCAGATCCCCGATCAACCTGAGTCCACTACCCTCAACTATGTACTTGGCCGGTGACGCATCGTCCATGGGTAGGTCCATCGTCATCAGTAACAAGCCGCTAGGTTTCAGCACACGAGCCATCTCATTCATCACCGAACGTTGTGCCCCCTGTGGTATATGCTCCATCACGCTGATGCAGAAAATACGGTCGAAGAAGGCGTCCGGTAGGCTCATAGCGCTCAGAGACTCGTGCAGGATCTCTACGCGTTTGTCTAAACTCGGACAGAACCCCTCCACCGCGCGATATCCAATTAGGTCCAGCAGACGTCCCTTCCAGTTAAGAACTCGCTCCACGCCCTTATCCACTCCCTTGAGGAAAAGCCCATCGCGCCATTGCTGCGCCAGGTACGGCAACAATGGTGAGCCCCCACATCCTGCATCCAGCACTGTAAAGCCGCTCTCCAATCCGGCGTTTTGGATAGCCCACGGGTACTCCCACCGCCTGGACCAGATGGGCTTTAGCTTCCAATCCCTACGGAACAAACGGAAGACGGCCCGGGCCGCAATACTGTGCGAGGCCCACTGCAGCGATTCCAGTTCAGCATACTGCCTCCGGAAAAGTGGACTTTCGCAGTCGCGAAGATCGAGAAGTTTGCTGGGGCTGGCAATCCGATCCGTCCGCTCTATTTTGACCGACACTGAATCCTCCAAGAGTCACGCTCCATCAAGAATGTGTTAGAGGAGACCGTCAGGCGCAGGGCGCGACCCGGCAGATCCCCCGTTTCAATAATTGACGCGATCCCGCACTGCTTGCCGGTAAATACTCGCCAGTTCTCGGACCGGGCGCTGAATGTCGAAACTATCCGTCGCTCGGCTTCGCGCAGCCTGCCCCAGGCTTCGCCTGAGATCCACCTTCTCTATCAGCTCGCTTAATTTCGCCGCAATATCGTCCGGTGTCGGCTGGCAGAACAACCCGCAAGTCCCGGTTACTACCTCGCGGTTGACGTCAGTATCCACGGCGACCACGGGCAATGCAGTTGCCATGGCCTCGACCGTGACCAGACCGAATCCCTCTCCTCCCTCATTGCTCAACGATACCCCACCGGAATGACTGGTCTGACAGAAGATGTCCATCGCCTGGTACAGCCTCGCCATATCGGAACGCCACCCCAGAAAATGGACGTGCCTTCCGATATCCATAGCTCGGGCTAGATCCTCCAATGAGCTGCGCTCTGGGCCATCCCCCACGAGCAGGAAATATACATCCCGTCCGCTGCGGGCGACGCTCGCCGCCGCACGGAGGGCGAGATCAAATCGCTTCCAATTAACCAGCCGTCCGACCATACCAACGGTGGTGCAGTCAGGAGGCAGAGCCAGGAGTTCCTTAGCCTCGCGGCGTTCGTTGAAGGAGGGAGGCCGAAATCTGGCAGTATCAATGCCGTTGTAGGCACAGACGACTTTGCCTGGCGCGATCCCAACCCCTTCGATGTCGTACCGGCGTATCGCCTCCGAAACTGTCACATACCTGTATGTCCAGGGATTCAGGGAACGAAAAGCCAGCCGGTGCCGTCCCTTCTCCTGTCCGGGCCAGTTGTGCTGGTAGGTCATAATTACCGGGGTCCTGGCGAGGATCGCCGCCAGTCTTCCGTAAAGATTTGCGTAATAGTGGTGAGTATGAACGACCTGGAATTGCTCCCGGCGGGTAAATCTGGCCAGGGCGTAGACTAACGCCGGCCCCGGGCCCTGCGGGAAGCTCATCGTCTTGATATCCGCCTCCTGAAAGGAGCGAGTTACCTCCGGCAACTGCGTATTGCCAATGCAGCAGGCAGTGATGTCAAACCCTTCCCGTACCAGACGGGAGAGCATACCCAGCATCAGCAATTCCGTGCCGCCACGCAGGAACGAGCTGACTACGTGCAACATCTTAATCTTCGCTGCGCTGTCCCCCGGACAACACTGCTCCGTACCGGCAACCTCAAGCGAGAGCGCCTTGCTAATCAAGAGACGGGTCCAAAACAGGATGGGATTGGCTCAATTTGCCCGCAAGTGAAGCTTCCAAGAGCGCGACCTCTTGTTCCGCCCGCTTGTCCCAGGTGTTCTCATTAGCTATGTCCATGCCTACCATCACGCGGGCATCGCCCCTGCCACAGGTCAATCGCTTGTCCAGGGCCAGGACGAAGTCTCGGGCGCCGGCAGCCACGTCAATTACCCGGTCGAACTGAGCAATCTCCGGACAGGGGGTGGCAACTAGAGGCACTCCGGCGGCCAGATACTGATACATCTTGTCCGGGTTCACTGCTCGAGCAGCATCATTTTGTGCGTATGGCATTATCGCTACGTCAAAGCCGCGCAGGAACGAAGGCAGATCCCTGAACTCCTGGCAGCCCAGGAAGTGAGCATTCGGAAGCGATTGGATAGCTCGGATCTCAGCGGTGCAATTAGCGAACGGGGTGACCCATCCGACGAATACGAAACTCCATTGTGGCCGGGCCTGGATGACCTCCCGCAGCAAGGCAAAGTCGTACCAGTGGGTCAAGTTTCCCATGAATCCAATAATGGGCTTGGGAAGACCTTTCAGGGCGTCTGCGTCTGGCAGGTCTGACCACATCGCCTGGTGGAAGAAATCAAAGTCCACAGCATTAGGAAAGTAATGGACACTGCCGTGCTGACGGTTCATCTTTTCGTAAAGCGTTCGTGAGGTTGTAAAGACCAGATCGACCCTTTCCACAACCTGGCGTTCATTCGACAGGACCTGCGGGTCTGGCGTAGCGGCCCCTCCGTAGAGCGCGTAATCATCGAGGCAGTCATAAACTGCCAGGTTCTCATTCAGCAGGCCCAGGACGTGGTGATGAAATGGGTCGTTCACTGTGACCACGCGGTGTGCATTCTCGAAGCCTGCTCGGCGCATGGCCCGGCGAACCTGCCAGGTGAAGCACAACCTGGATATGTTCGGCACGGCCCGCATCTGCTCCAGTACCGCCATCGGCAAAGGAAGCAGAGGCGTGAATACATGGAGATTCTCCGCCATTTGCCGAAACTGGCCGGTCGCCAACCACCTAATAAGACCCGGCCGCCGGTTGAGCAGCCCGGGTAAGATTGAACGCCAATGGGTAACCACCAGCACATTGCCACGGCCCCGCATTCTTCGAGCCAGGGCCTCGTATAGCGGAATGCGCACCTGGTTCATAGCGTTGGTGTTATCCAGCCCCGTGGCGAAGGTGAATATGACCAGGTCGAAGGAAACCCGATTCTGCAGATGCGCAACGTAATGCGGCCCGAAGACCCTGTCTTGAGGCATCTCTCCAAATCTTGGGCTACAAGCCATATCAGACCGCAACTAGGGTTAAACCACTGATGTAAGCGCCCGGGTTTTCAATCATCCGGCAGCCCAAACTCAAGCGCCAGCTTTCTTTCCGCACGGAGACTGGACAGATGACCGAAAGCGATGTCGAATGCTTGAGCAGCTATCTGGTCGTCAACCAGGTCTGGAGCCTTGCCCTGGTCGCGACCGTAGATTTGCATTAGAGTCTGGCCCTCCTGGCTTCGAATCTCCGCCAGAAGATATGCATGCAAGGCCTTGTCGCCCGCTTCGAGGCGTTCGTAGTCGTTTGGGCGAATAACCAAGTAGTTTGCCCTGGTAGCCTCCCGGTACAGCAAACCCGACATAGCCGCGAAATCCGCAGCATCGTACATAGCGGTCGTCGGCCGATCAAAGTAATAGGAAGCTACGCTGGGCTCCAGTCCAAGCCCACCGTAGTCGAAAGCAAAGACTCTGGCGCTGCGCGGGGTGTTCTCCCTTAACCAATAGCCAGATGCTTTGAACCCCTGGGAAGAAACAAACATTCCTGTCCGGCCAGCCAAGTTCAGCGCATTGAGCCCCCCCAAACCGTAAGCCGTTATCAGCGTTGTATAAACGGACGAAATGAGCACGGCACCTACTGCGAGCAGCGATAGTCTACGGCGCACCCCTGGCCCAGCCTCTAACCACTCCGCCAGCCGGACTGCAACATAGAGAGCCATTGCCTGTAAGCCCGGGCCATAATAGTTCGGGGGGCTAGTGGTTTTTGGTCCAACGAAGAACCAGTACGGAAATACAAAGCAAACACTCCAAAACCATAGGATGGAGCTTCGCCGCAAACGCGCGGCCTCGACGGCTCCGAGCACCAGGAACAGCGGGAACAGTCCTGCCAGTACCGGACCGGTCTCTGACGGCGCATAACCAGCGTAGAAAGGAACGTGGAAGTCCAGCTGGCCCATACCCATTTTTGCTGTGAAGTAACCCAGTGGCCCGCCCAGCAACTGCCCCTGGTATCGGCCAATCAGGAGGCCTGTCCCAAGCAACACCAGGAACCCTAAGCCTGAAGGCAAGAGTATCTCCCAGCGCCAAAGGGAACCAAAACTAGCATATACTCTCCGAGGTAGATCACGGCAATCCCGGACGGTGACAAAAACGGCATAGCCCAAGACCGGCAACATGCCAGGCCATTGGAGGTTGGCAAAGAAGCTCAGTCCCAGCAGCAAGCCGGCGGCTAGCGCCCAAGCCCTCCGGTCCGTATCCATATACCGGATCATAGCAAGCAAGGCGAGGCCTTGGACCAGAAAGCCTAAGGTGTCCCCAGCCGCCGGATAGCGCGATTGCCAAACGTGAATGGGCAGAATGAGCAGGAAGGCCGCGCATATTATTCCTGACCATCGCCCTATAAACTGCCTACCCAGAGCATACGCCAACACCACGGTACCCGCTCCAGACGCAAGCGTGGGCAAAAGCCACACTGTCTCCGAAATAACGACACCGAGCCGGTCCAGCAACAAGACGTTCGCCAGCATCATCGCAGCGGTCAGAGGGCTGTAGGTGTAACTCAAGACAAGCAGCGGATTGCCAGCCATACCACCGGTTGATGGTCCTTCGGGCCAGAGATTGCCAACCCCGTCCCCGGGTACCGCGTCAGTCACTAGACTGGTCGCCAGAATCATGTCGCTCGAGTAGAATTCGGGGTACATTCGCAGAACCCGCACCGCCAGCGCCACAACGAAAAGGCCCACTAGAAGGGCAATACTGCCAGACTGCCAGCGAAACGTCAGTCTGCTTCGAGCAATGACCACTTCACAAACCCCAGATGATGCAAGCGATAGGCCAGAGCAGTGCGAAGCACTCCGACGCCATAGCGCACACTCTTTCGGAAACTTATCGAGGACGCTTCGGCGAAGTACTTAGTGGGACAGGATACCTCGCCGATGCGGAACCCGTGGTGCAGGCACTGGACCAGCATTTGGTTATCGAACACAAAATCGTCAGAATTCCTCTCCAATGGCAGACGCTCCAGGACGTGCCGAGCAAAAGCGCGGTATCCGGTGTGGTACTCGGACAGCTTGTTTCCGACGAGGGCGTTCTCGGCCAGGGTGAGGAGACGATTGGAGTAATACTTGTACCGAGGCATGCCGCCCTCGATCGCGCCTCGTCCGAGGATCCGCGAGGCGATGACGACGTCGTAGATACCCGTAGCCACCATGCTGGCCAGCACTGGCACGAGCTTCGGTGTATATTGGTAATCCGGGTGTAGCATAATCACGATGTCCGCGCCTCGCTCTAGCGCCTCCCGGTAGCAGGTCTTTTGGTTGCCTCCATATCCGCGATTAGCGTCGAGCGCCACAACGTGCAACCGCAATTCCTTCGCTCGCGCTACGGTGTCGTCCCGACTGGCGTCGTCCACGAGAACAATGTCATCCACCACATCCGGCGGGATCTCCATAACTGTCCGTTCCAGAGTCCGGGCTGCGTTGTACGCAGGCAGGATAACCACGACCTTCTTGCCGCTAATCACCATCGCCGCCTAGCAAGCATATCGTCGTATAACGCCTGCACCTGGATTACGTGGCTTTTCAAGGAAAACCGCTCTTCTACCGTTCGCCTGCCGTTCTCGGCGAGCCTGTCAGCGAAAGCCTTATCTTTAATCGTCCGCTCGATACCTCCAGATAAAGCTCGCGGATCGTTGGGAGGCACAAGCAGGCCGGAAACCTCGTTTTCGATGATCTCACCGGGACCTCCGGCTGCCGTGGCGATCACGGGCAGCCTCATAGCCATCGCCTCTATCAGCGTACGTCCAAAGGGCTCAGCGTCTGAAGGCTGTACAAGGACATCCGCGCTCGCGTAAAGGTCACGTACGTTCTCTACATGTCCGAGGAAATCAAGCTTACCGCCGAGGCCGTGGTGTAGCGCCAGTTGTCTCACGTCAGAGAGGTAGGCTTCGTTGCCACATACTGACGCGTCGCCGGCCACCACGGCTCGTACGAACGGATATCTCGATGCGACGTCGGCCACTGCCTTTACAAAAAGGTGTACGCCTTTCTCTGGAGCCACACGGCCCACCTGGGCGACGACGAACTCATCGCTCCCAGCAAGCGCCGTCTCCCGCCTTCCGTCGAACTGCCTCAGGTCAACGCCATTGTAAATCACGAGACAGCGCTGGCCATTCCGCCGGATATGGGCGAAGCTCTGCGCCGTAGCTTGTGAGTTGGCCACGAGGATCTGAGGGAGGCCGAGCCAGCAGTCCCGAAAGGACCCGGCGGTCTGAATGTTGCGCACGTGGCAGATGTACGGGACGCCGGCCAGACGTGCGGCCGGCCAGGCAAGCCGGTTGACGAATTCGTGATTGGCGTGAATTAATCTGGCGCCGCTGCGACGGCAAAGTATTGCCAGCTTGATTACGGAGATACCCCATCGCACTGGAAATCGCCGGCTCCCCTGGTGCAAGCGTAGAACATGTACCGGTATCCGGGCGTCTCGCAATCTCCTGGCGAGCCGGCCCTCGGAGGGAATGACAACCGATGCAGCGTAGCGGTCCAGGCCTCCGGCCAATGCCAGCAAGCTCATCCCCGAGCCGCCGATCCCACCGGTCGGCTCGACATAGAGAACCCTCGGTAAGATGCCTTCAGACACGGTTTGGCACACGATCCTTCCGCCAGGCAGCGGGTGGCGAGGCACACACAGCGCCGATCAGTCCTGCGATGAACCACAGGGTCCGATTCCCCATCAGGTCGTAACTCAGTTGGGCGGGCACAAGAAAGACGATGAACCAGCCCAGGAGCAAAATGCCCAGGTTGCGTCGCTCATGGCCTCCTCCACCGTCCACCACGATGCGCAACGATGAAATCGCTACACCAAATAGAAAAAGGCAGAACACCAGCACGCCGATGATGCCCACCTGGTACCCTATCTCGAGAAAGATGTTATGCAAATAGGGAGTGATCCCCTCGCCCAATCCTGTGATCGCCCCGGCGCCCGTACCGTATCCCAAGATCAGCGATTCCTGTATCTCACCTATGGCATCGTTAAATATCGTCACGCGCGCCTGGGTGCTGGTGTAGGTGCCGGTATAAGACTCCTCATCAAAGAGCTTGCTCTGCTGGAAACCAGGGATTAGTTGAAAGGAGAGGAACAGAACGGCTATCGCCAGCCCCAGACCCGCTATTCCCTTCGGCCGAAGGCGACCGGCGAGCACAGGGCACAGGAGCGCAGCCAGCACTGTGCCGATCAGGATGCCACGGCGGCCCAGGAGAGCCACGCTGAAGAAGAGAACCACGAGAACTGCGGCCAGTGGCAATCTCCAGAACCCCAGTTTCTTCTGACTCACCAAGAGCCATTCCACGAAGATGACGCCCGACCCTAGAATGCGTTCGTCCACGGCCAGCACTTCGCTATAGACAATAACTGCCTGGCTCATTAGCTTCTGAAAGGCCAACAACGAGCTTAGCCCCACAAGCATCGAGGTTGCGCCAAAGGCGTAGATCAGCCGCCGCAAGGTCTTCGGGTCGTCATGAAAGAGGAAAGGCAGCGCCAGGAGCAGCAGATGGTAGTAGGCGAACCGGGTTACGAACGTCAGGCCCCGGTCAGGCTCGCTGCTGTAGCTCAGGCCCACAATAAACAGCGCCCACAGAACGAACTGGCTGACCAGCATCAGGTTAGGAGTGATGCGAGGCAACCTCGGCCAGCGACGAGCCAGGTAGGCCGCGGCCACCGCAGCTGTAAGGAAAGGCAAGAAACGGGAATCTGTCCCGGCGGGAAGGAACCTGATATTCTCCAGGATGCCTCCCTGATAGATTCCCAGGAAGACCTCCGGAAAGACGAACAGGACAGGCAACAAGGCCTCGATCGCGACCACCCAATATCCAGGGTTTCTGCCCTGTGTAAGCAAAAGGGCTAAAAGGGACCCGACTGTAAGCGCACCTGCGGCTGGCACAGCTTGCCTGTAGAGCCAACTCGGTAACTCCAGGCGAGAAGCTGGAAACCTCATCAGCGACATGCCCCATCAGGTCGCCCGTCCACCCTCCTCAGCAGCAACAGAAAACCCTGATGACGCTCCAGATTGCCTAACCAGGTATCGCCCACGGCCAGGGCGAGCAAGACCGGGAAGATAGCGGCCAGCAACATCCGCCGCGGCGCCCGAGGCCATGGATCCAGCGTGTAGTAGATCTCCCGAGCCAAGGCGCCCAAGATGCCGAACGTATACCGCCGCGCCAACACCTCTAAACCACTCTCAGCGATGAGCCTCTTGATCTCGTCCTCCGAATATTCTTCCCGAACATGCTCACGTACGTATTCGTCCCCCAACGGCCTCCAGGTATGGCGGTTAAGGCTACGGCGCTGCGGCACGTGCAGAATAAGGAAGCCACCAGGCGAAAGGGCGGCCTGGAGGTTCTGCAGCGCGACACCGTCCTCAACTAGATGTTCAAGTACGTCGATGCAAAGGATCAAGTCGTACCGATTCTGTGGAGACAGCTCAATCAACGAAAGGCGCTCGAAGACCAGATTTGATGTCACCCGTCGGGTTCGCCTCCGCTCGCAATCATCAATGAGCTGAGCGCTTGCATCTATTCCCAAAACGCGTGCTTCCGGAAAACGACGCGCCAGGTGAAAAGTGTACGATCCGTCGCCGCATCCGGCATCGAGTATTTGCCGCGGAGATTTAACACGGCGGAGCATCCGCTGGACGTGCATGGCCCGCACTCGTAGCCCCACGAACTCGCTCCCGTAACACCGGTACCAGGTCCGGCCGGTCCGGGAAGAAGTGCTGGCTGCCAGCTCGCTACCGAACAACGTGCTTCACCTGACTTGAGCGGTAAACCCTGCGCAGCACGCCCCAGCCACGCTCACCGACCAGCAATCTTATAGAGCGCATAGACCAACTCGTGATATGCCAACAACGATGGTCGAGCCAGAACGCCACGTAACGCCCTCCTGATCCCCAGTGACGGCGGCTTACTTGGCCCAGCTCCTCGGCGTAGCTGCTGCCTCGCTTCCCGGTCTTCGAATCAGCATAGGCTCTGAATGCGGCCAGCGTCCGCGGAACATACGAGAAAGGGCTCGAGTCCGAAAGGCGGATGAAGAGTTCACGGTCCATCACGAGATAGAGGTTTTCATCGAGCAGATTCCGCCTAAAGAGGTCTCCGGCTATGAACGTCGCAGGTTGGATAATGCACCAATCCAACTCCCAGTTCCAGCGCCAGAAGGCAATCATCCGGTCACGGACCAAAGGCAGGCCCTTCCAGTGCCCGATGGGAGAACCGTGTTCATCTACGACATCGCAATCGCCGTAGACGACCGGGCGCACGATTGCGCCCCCCTCACACATGATCTCGGCAACGGCCTGCAGGGCGCCCGGGCGGTAGCAGTCGTCCGAGTTGAGCCAGGCGACAATGTCGCCGGTCGAGCGGGCCAGTCCCTTGTTGATGGCATGGCTCTGTCCGCGATCCGGCTCGCTCACCCAGTACGCCAGACGGTTCTCGTACCTGCGAATAATATCCACGCTGCCATCTGTCGAGCCTCCATCGATAACGATGTATTCCAGGTTGGGGTAGCCCTGGCCTAGCACCGAGATGATCGTTTCCTCTAGGAACTCTGATTGGTTGAAGGAAGGGGTAATAACCGTGATTCTGGGCGGGGCTTCTCTCATGGGCGGGTCTTTACGGCACACTTGAATCGTAGGTACCAGGCTACCTGAAGCTGCCCGCAACCAGCCTCACCTACAGCTAGACTCAGTACGGACCCAACGACAAGGATCTCCAACCTGCGCTTGGTCAAGGAACGAACGTAGCGAAATTCTCTGTCACGGCAAGCCTCCCAATTGGCGCGTCCTCCAACCATTTAGAAATCGCTGGTAACAATATCATTCAAAGTTAGAGCGATTCACCGACGGTCGGTGCTCCAGCGTTGCACGATATCTTCGTACCAGCCTAAATATTCCGTCACCTGGCGTTTGAGGTCGAAGCGTGCGCGGCTGTCTCGTACCGCGTTCCTTGCGAGACAGTTGGAAGCCGCCTCATCTCCCAAAAGATGCGCAATGGCGGCTGCGAGCGACGATGGACTTCGAGGTGGTACTAGAATTCCGGTCGCCTGCTCAATGTCATATCTATTAAGATCACCACCGATCAATTGGCAATCCGAGACCCTCAGTCCCTTCACCTGCTCCGGTATCCCTCCCACAGCTGTGGCGACCACTGGTGCTCCACAAGCGAGCGCCTCCAGCACCGTGTTGGGAAATGTGTCGGTCTTCGCTGCATGCAAGTAAATGTCCGCGGCTTGATAGTACCGGACGACAGTCTTGGGGTCGTTTTGGTATGGAACAAATACCACTCGCGCCTGACCGATCTGCTCTATCGGACCCTCTTCACCCAGCGCCACGAACAGCAAAGAAGCTTGGGGCATCAACGCTGCAGCACGCTCCACCCCAGCGCGCATTGTTTCATAATCCTTCCACGCGTTATGCCGCGCGCGGTAGCCCGCGAAGACAAGCACTTTGCCAGCTTGGGGTAGGCGAAGAGATGCCCTAGCTTCAACTTTGTCTCCAGGGTGGAACACCGACAGGTCCACCCCGTTCGGAATGACACGCGCCTCGGCCACAGCCGGGGCCATGATTGACCTCTCGACCTTCTGCATCAAATACTTGGAGGGGGTAGTCAGGTAAATCGTGCTCTTCTCGTAGATCCGCCGCTTACGCTTCCAGTTATATGCCGTCGCGTCTCGACGAATGGGAGGGTATATGCTTAGATTAGGGCAACGACCGCAACCCGTTGTCCAGCGCACGCAACTGAACGGGTGAGCACAATGGCCGCTCAACAACCAGGCATCGTGGAGAGTAAGAACCGTGGGCACTTTCCGACTCATGCGGGGCAGGGCTCTCAAGTCGAAGTAGCTGCCGTGAAGGTTATGGCAATGCAGCACGTGCGGCCGTTCTGGAGCCGTACGAAGCAACTGATGACTGCCTGGAAAGGAAAAGTCTTCCAGCCCTATCTGCCGCCGCAGCTCACGCTCCGGATTGGCCCACGCGCTGAGCCATGTCCGTATCCGCCAAGCGCCCCGCATCTTCCCATCCAACATATCAAGCCGCCTGCACATTGCGCCACAGAGATTCGCCCAAGGAGTTGCCTGCAAAATGTGGGGCAGGACCAATACCTGCGGGTCCGATGATTGCTTACGGCCCACGGCTAGCCATGAACGGAGTCCGAGTTCACGGTAAGCTTGAAATAGGTTCCAGGCGACCCTTTCGGCACCACCCCCGGTGTCCGCCGTGTTTACCTGAAGGATGCATGCCAGCCGGTCAGCCAGCAGACCACTCCCTCAGCTTCTGCTCAAACGTATCGCCGTCCCAGTCTCTTACCAGACAACGTGGCAACTGAAACCGGTCTGTGTTCCGCCAAACGGTGCCAGCGAAGTTGGAGCAGGCGCTAGTGAACCCGGCCGCCCCTACAATGTCAGTCGTCTCCGTAGTATAGTCCAGTCGTGTGCCATAAGGATAAGAGAAGCTGTTCACTGTTCGTCCCAGCGCCTCCTCCAAGAAGGCTTTACTTCCTTGGACCTCGCTCTCTTGCATCGGTTGAGGGATTGAGGAGAGAACCGGATGCCAAACTGTATGCGCACCGACTTCAAATATTGCGTCTCCTGCCAACGAAGCCAATTCATGATTTGTCATCGGCCTATGCGTTGAGCGGGATGTAACCGCTGCACCACTCCAGGTCAATAGTTTCTCCAGCGCTCGCCGCCGCTCAAGCTCAGGCAAATTGCGCAGCACGCCGCAGAGTGACCAGTACAGGCTGAAACGAGAACCAGTATCGGTTTTCACGCGGCTACTTGATCTTGGTTGAGCCGCCCGGACGTGCTCTGCCTGCGAGGACTCAGCACTCGCTTTCCATCGGTAACTCTTCGCTCCAATGACCAGACTCAGCTCGGCGGGTACGGTGAGCGGTTTCAGCAACAACCTCTCCAGTTCGTCCCACCAGAACTCGAGATCACGACCGATGTAGCCAGACGTCACGAACACCGTAGCGGGCACATCATAGCTTTGCAGCAGAGGCTTAGCATTGTAAAGATTGTCAGCGTAACCATCATCGAATGAGACCGCTATTGCTCTCCTGGGCAAAGTTCCATTGTGGAGGGACTCAGCCAACTCGTCGACCCGCATCCGATAGCCATACCTGGCCAGCACTTGCAGGTGCTCGGCAAAGTGCTTTGGTTTGACGCACAGTAGCTGCGGGTCCGAATCCAGCTCGGCCACGCGGTGATAGAGCAGTATGACTGCTTGTGACGCTATTCTGCTCCGAAGTAATCTTGCCGCCCGCCGCAATCTCGTGAGCCCGCTCAACCCCATTATGTTGCCCTCGGCTTGACCGCCCTAACTGCAATTATTACCTCATAATCAGGGTCCCGGTAATCAAGCTCTTCCCGACGCAGCTCCTCAGACGCCAACCCATGCAAGAAACAGATCGCAGTAAACACATTCCCGTAGGTGAGCACCGTAACACTAGTTGTAGGAAAGAACTGATGGAACAACTTCTGCGCCGAAAGGTTTGTAAAACGCCAGTACTCGCCCCAGCGCTCCATATCGTAGCGGCTGATCTGGCTTAGACCCGGGAAGGTGGCTAACAAGACTCCACCAGGCTTGAGGAGGCGGTATAGCGTGAAAGCCGCTGCACGCACGTCGTAGACAAACTGGAGGGTTTGCGTGCAGATTATGCAATCAAAGGCATCGGAAGGAACACGTTCCGCGCCGGCCAAGTCAGCCACAATAGTCGCCTTAGGATTGCCGCTGGTAGCATGAAGCACGTCTACGCCAGTGACTAGTTCACCCCCAAATTTACGGGCATAAGTGTCGTCTCCGATCTCAAGAACATGACCTCGCACGTCCGGAGCACATGCAGACAAAAAATGTTCTATGTAATACCGATCTATGCACAGGCCACGATCCAGGCCGAAGACTGTGCTAATGGGGGTCAGTCGTCTAAGGTCTCCGAAACCGACCCGCCTCAAAGGGGGGCGCAATCTGAAACGTAATCGCTGCCTGCCCAACCAGGAGACGACCACCGCCGGAAGTGTCGCCTTGAGAACAGACTTAACCCGTTCGAAGTGCATAGATGAGGAGAAAGTAGCTGGTATCCGCATTCAGATGGAACGGAGGCAACACCGCACGATTCGTTTGGGAATCGAGGTCGTTAACAAGGTATTCGAAACCTTGGTGATCGAGCAGTTCAAGTATGCGATGGAGTGTCCGCGGGAGGCCAGGGAGGTGGTGATACTCAATGACCATTTGCTTCACCTTGCGCAGTTCGTCCTGGCTGTCACGTAACACCTCCCACTCGGCCCCCTCAATATTCATCTTCAGGAAGTCGACTGGCTCTGTCAGATAATGACACAGCCGGGTTGAAGGAACACGAATCTCGGTCCGCCGGTCCGGGCGCTCCTTGGGCAAGCGCTCACCCAAGTGTCCGCCATAATTCCCGTCAGACTGGAACACCAGGCTCGCCTCTTGGCTGGATAATGCCGCTTGGATCAACTCGACCCCGGTCAAACGGTTGCTTGCCACGTTTTGTTGCAAGCAACGGAAGACAGCCGGGTCCGGCTCAAAACCGATGATCCGGGCCTCCGGGTAGATCAGCTTGAAGTAGAGAACAGACATGCCGATATTGCTCCCGCAATCGAGGATAAAAGGGTCAGGGCGCTGCGCTGAAAAATGGTAGATTTGCTTTACAAAAATGTCCTTATAGAGCATGTAGAAGTTCGGCCCATCGTCTAGCAGTACGGTATAAGAAAAGAATGTCACCGAATCGCCTGCATTGAGAGAATAAGCCCTCTTGCGCATCAGGGCAAGGTGAAGGGCGTAACGCCATTCTTGCAGAACTCTCATGCTGCGCTTCGCGACTCGCAGCAACTGCCGTATCAAACTTCTGCGGAACGGAGCCGCGTGAATACGCCTACAGGTATTTTCCAACAATCTGCACCAGCTCCTGCATCCGATGGAAGTAGGTGTGTTCACTCAATGTTCTTTTCTGACCAGACATGGCTATAGCTTCCCGTTCTTCGTCATGCTCCAGGCAATAACGGATTAATTCCACACATTCTTCGGGCGAGTGGTATGCTAGAACTTCTTTGCCGGGCTCGAATATGTCAACCAGATTATCTTTCCAGTCGGTGACGAGTAACGTACCCACGCCTGTTGCCTCGTACAAACGCATATTGTTCGCAAACGAGCCGGCGATGCCAATGTGATGGTTCAGGCTCACCTTCGAAGCATGCAGGATCCGGTACATCTCAGCACCCCAAGCTTCGCCGAAGTGGCATGCCCTGATCGGCGAATCTATCGCGAGCTCGCCAATGCCTCGTCCCCAGATCCGGATATCCACATTAGCACATAGATGCTCTAGCAGATGCACCCTTGATTGGTGGGGAGCAGACAAAGTGCCCACAAAAGATACGCTGACGCCCCTATCCTTGCTAGCTAACGAAGAAAGTACACGGGGCTCAAAGGCGAGCCGGCTAAGCTCGCTGGGAACTCCTAGCCCTCGGAAGTAGTCGACGAAGCTAGGCAGGGAAGATATAATAAGTCCATAGCGACGGAATTGTTCCGTGGCTGGCAGCAGTGCCGCGTGCTGCCCTACGATTAACCGTACCAACGGCTTCATCTCGGACAGGAACCGGCTGCTTATCCCGTCCACCGCTTGATTGATCAAAACGTCCGGCTTGTAGTATCTGATCTGAGCCGCCAGTACATCGTAAAACCAAGTGTTCTCTCCTCCCAACGAGCGCCCCGCCGACTGTAGCCGCCCTCCCAGGCGCCGCATCGGCGTCTTTGCCCCTAATCGGCGCACAACCTCCAGAGCCGTCTTTGCCCCCTTGTGAATAGCTGCCTCCTTTCCCACAGACAATCCACGCTCTCCTGCCCAAGCTCTCTGCATGCACTCGTTGTTAGCACAGATGTCTATCGCCTCATATCCCAATTTTTTCAGGTTGCTGGAGTAGAAGTCTGCCACGCCGAAGAGAGTCTCGACCCGCGTCGACATTTGCTCCTGGTAAGGTCGATTCTCCAAACCTGGATGTTGAGCATAGAACGAGTGCAGGAATGCGGGGTAGTCTGTGTTGAGAATGAGGAATTTCACTAAGCACTCTCATGAAAGGGTGTTGCGGAATAGAAGGCAGGAGGAAAGCATGCCTTACCCAAAATCATACGCGTTACACCGCCGCCGGAGCAGTGTGCGGAGTTGAAGGAGCGCTCCCGCCGGCGAGTAATCCCGCCCAGGCTGCGGGAGCGGCCGGGGATGGTCCGTCTGTCCGATGGTGGCTGGACCATCCCAAGATTCCCGACCATCTGGACCTGCACGAGCACTTCAACTAACTCCTTCTTATGCAAGGCTGTTTAGGGGCGTCGATAATGTCCCGCAGCAACTGCTGCCTGGGCTTCATTGTAGCGGGCGATAGAGTCGATCGCGCAACGGTATCCGTTCAAAGGAAACCCGAAAATTCCCTCTTTCTGCAGTGACGGGATGTACACGTCACGTGGTAAATCGGAAGGTACCTGCTCCGGAACCAGCTCTATCATACGTCGATTCAGGATCTGTAGACCTGAATTAACCCACTTGTAGGGTGACGCTTGGCGTTCCTGCTCGGTCGGCCGCTCCAGAAAGCCTATTATTCGGTTTGTGTCATCCATGTTCACCAAGCTATTCGAATTCGGCCGCTGGTGCAGCACCAGGGTTGCACGAGCTCGCTTGGCCAGATGAAATCTTAGGAGCGTTCCGAGATCCTGGGCTATGAGCAGATCCCCATAGACAACCAGGAAGTCGTCCTCGCCCGCGAAGTAAGGCCCGAGCTTTCTGACGGCGCCTGCGGTGCCTAGCAGAGTCCTTTCATACGAATATGTCAGCTCAACGCCAAATCTCGACCCGTCTTCGAAGTAGTCCACGAAAGCTTCCGGCCTGAAATGCAGGTTAACGGCTACCTGATCAAAACCATAGCGCGCCAGATAACGCAGGGTATAAGCCAGCAACGGCTGTCCGCAAAGTGGGAGCATCGGTTTAGGCAGGTTGCAAGTAATACTCCCTAGCCGCGTTCCATACCCAGCGCAAAGGACCAAGGCCTTCACTTCGGTGAAAAGCCCAGAATCAGCTTGACAGCCTCAGCCACGTCTGCGCATACATAGTCGGGCTCCACCAATGAGGTAACTCCATCCGACGACTCTATTGGGGCCTTGCTATGCATTCCCGTCTTCACCAGGACGGTTCTGCAACCAACTCGATTGCCAGCGACGATATCGGAAATGCGGTCCCCAACCAGATAGCTTGCTGCTAAGTCCAGATCCAAGTCGGCCGCCGCCTGCAGTAGCATTCCCGGGCGCGGCTTACGACAATCACAAGAAGCGCGATATTGATGCAAGGTCGCACTCGGGTGATGTGGGCAAAAGTAGAATCGATCAACCTTCGTCCGGTCAGACCCGCCCAACAATTTCTGGATAGAAGCGTGAACTGTCTCGACGTCTTGCTCCGTCGCGAGGCCACGGGCGACGACTGTCTGGTTGCTCACCACTACGACCAAGAAACCTCTATCATGCAGTTGACGCAATGCCCATGGAGCGCTGGCACATAGCTCGATCTGACGGGGATGAGTAAGTAGATGGACGTCACGGATTAGAACACCATCCCGATCCAGAAATACTGCTCGACGCGCCATCCAGCACTATCGCGACTTCAGCCAGCAGCGCAAGTAAGCCGTGACAAGGTGGTCGAACACCAAATGGACATCCTCAACAGGCCCATAATCGTCCGAGGGTACCACCACCGATACGTCGGCCATGCTTGCTACTTCGCCACCGCCCATACCGAGGAAGGCAATTACTGTAATGTGCATGCTTCGCGCAACTGAGGCTATCCGCACGATATTCGAGGAGTTCCCGCTTCCGGAAAAGAGGATTAGCAGGTCTCCGGGCTGCCCCAGCGCTATGAGTTGGCTGGCGAAAGCATCTTCGTAACTTTCGTCATTGGCAATTGCCGTGAGACAGGCTACGTTGTCAGTGAGTGCAATCGCGCGCAAACCCCGTGCGTCGCGGAGTGCCACACCCCTTATCAAGTCGGCAGCCATGTGCGAAGCCGTAGCCGCGCTTCCGCCATTCCCGGCCAGAAAGACTTGACGACGGTCTATTAGGGCTCGCTCAAGCAATTCTAAAGTAGTTCCTAAGTCTTCAAACGGAAGGCTCCGCAGTACGCGGCATAGTCTATCAACGTAATCCCTAGCAAAGACTATCCGATCACTCGATTGATCCATTTTAGCCAAGCACTCCTTCAATCAGGGAGAACAGCGCGTTCGGATCGACGGCACGCTTGTTGCCTACGGTGCGAACTGCTAGAGCCCCCACGGCGTTGCCCACAAAGCCAATCAGCTCGGCAGGCAATCCCATGCAAGCCAACGGGGCAGTAATCGAAAGAAAAGCGTCGCCGGCTCCAACGGTATCAACCACCTCTCTGGAGAACACGGGGGCAGACACGAAGCCTCTGCCAGGCTGATAGGTGATTGAGCCGCTGTGGCCGAGTGTTACAGTTACCATGCGGCAGTCAATACGATCGGCAAGCAATCCTACAATAGACTCTAGCGGACCGTAACGATCCTGGAATGCCATGCGCATCTCATCCTCATCAAGACAAACATAATCCGCCCTTGGGTACTTGGTTACATAATTGTAGCCGAGATTCATGCTGTTTCTTTGAGTGTTGACCGCGAGGTAGCGTGCGTCACGACACAGAGTGTTTATCATGGATGACGTGATGAAGCCATGACCGAAGTCTGCCGCTATCACTAGATCGAATTGGGCGGCGATGTCTGAGAGGTATGCCGAGCACGCGTGGTCAACACTCGCAGGCAAAGGCCGATCATTGAAGAAGGCAACCTCGAACAGCTTTGTTACGAGAAACGCTTGAACGTATCTTCGCTTAATTACGGTTGGTGCATCATCACGCATAAAAAACTGAGGCGTAACATGCGCACTCAGATGCTGCTTGATGAATTCCTTTCTGGAGTCATGCTCTCCCAAGCATGTAACCAGATGAACGTTCCTGCAAATCTCAGCTAGATGGTTGGCAACTGCGAGGGCGCCACCTGCGTACGCTTCTGCCCTCACAAACTGGGCAGCAATTGTAGGTGATTTTGCCACCATACCAAATGGTTGGCAAAAGTGATACTCATCGATAATTGCATCGCCGACGACCAACACATTCATCTTTTCCAAGGCCCCGAGATATCCTATAACCTCACTTGCGCTGTAGTTCTTGCGTAGTCTTCGCAGGTACGCGATAAAGTCGGCAGAAGGCGCTTCTGCATACGGCTTGAGCAGGTGTGACGAAGGGTATGAGGCATCCTTCGCAAGATATATACGGCCACCTACTGAGAGGGCTGCCAACTCCTCATTAGCTCTTGCACCGTCTCGAGAAGCCTCCGAGCAACGGGCTTCCCGGTCTATCACGTAAACATCAGGGCGAACAACGCGAATGAAATCTGCAAGGTCGTTGGAATCACTTACCCCTACAAAGTCGACGCACTCCAGCGCTGCAAGAGCCTCGGCTCGCAAGTGTTGGTCAAGCCGTGGACTACCGAACTCGTTTGCAGCGACATCGTCTGGCGCCACCGTTACCAGTAGCACATCCCCCTGTAGTTTCGCTGTTTCTAGATAGCGGACGTTTCCGGCATGAATCAGTTCGAAATCCCCATGGCAATACACGATCTTGCTGCCGTTGGCCTTCAAGGTGGCGCAAATGCTCGCCAATTCTTGGCGGGACCTGACTTTCTTGTTAGCATTGCTGATGGCGTTGTTTATCAACATTGGTGGCTGTGACCTCGTGAGAGGTATCGGAACCATTCTTTGGTGGCTGAGGCGATCCGCTCTGGCGTCCAGACAGGCGCTTCCCTCCAGTAGTCGATGTTTTCCAGCATAACCGCTACGCCATCTTCCAGTGATACCTTGGGATGCCAGTTCAACAGGCCCTGAATCTTGCTGATGTCAGCCAGAGTGCAATCCGGCTCTCCAGGACGCTTGGGTATATGAACTACATCGCCACCTAGTAGCCGTACCAAACGGTTTACACTCTGGCTGTCTCCACTTCCGACGTTTAATACTTCGCCCATAAGGTCGGACTCCGCAGCCTTGACCATGGCGTCGACGACATCTGTGACAAAGATGAAATCGCGGGTCTGTGTTCCATCACCGACCACAGTGAAAGGCTGATCATGCAGCTTCTGCGCCAGGAACGTGCCAAACACTGCCCCATACGTTCCTGATGTCCGTGAACGAGGGCCAAAAACATTAAACAACCTCAAAGATACAGCTGGAAGCCCAAAGACCTGGCTCCAATGCAGCACGCAAGCCTCACCCAAGAACTTGGTGAGGGCGTAAGGGTACTGGGGTTGTATAGGTGCGCTTTCCGATGTAGGGTATACGCTCGGAATACCGTAACATGAAGAGGACGCAGCGTATATCAGGCGCCTAACGCCGGAGGCACGCACTGCCTCGAGAACGGCCACCGTGCCGTCGACGTTCGCTTTGTGATAGTCGAGCGGCCGTTGGATGGACGGAACAATGTCGGCCAGCGCAGCTAGGTGAAACACCCAGTCGACACCTTCGAAGTATTGAACGATGGTGCCAGGTTCCGCTAGGTTTACGCTTATGACTTGCAGGTTGGGGTTGCCTTGGTGGTGGCTCAGGTTCCTCAAGCACCCAGTGCTGAAATCATCAAGGACAACCACATTGCTGCCACCATGAAGCAGGCAATCCACGAGATGGCTCCCAATAAACCCAGCACCTCCGGTAACTATAGACCTCAATGCTCTACCTTCAACATGACAAGTTAGCTTCGGCATTATTCATTGCAGTTCGCGCAAGTGCTACGAGCGGGCTCTGTCCAAGCTGGCAAGCCGCCACCACCTCCTGGATTCTTTAGCCTGTCGATAGGAAGACTGTTCTTGCGGATAGCGAGGGTCGCGCTTCCGCCATAGCCGAGGGATTCCGTGCACATCAGGCGAGAGGTCCTGTCCCATGTACAGAGACCAATAGCTGTCTACGGCATAGGGCCGGAACTCCAGTGAAAAACCCATTTCCAAAAGAAGTTCGGCAACCTGCAGTTTGTGTGTTGGCTGCCACGTTGCCTCGTGGTCACGAACATACAGTGCTCCGCCAGGCTTCAGACAACGCATGAACTCCTTAAGCATATGGGTAACCAGCTTAGCGTCAATCTCCGGAAGGACCTGCACACAAAGCACCATATCGAAGAAGTCATCCTGAAGCAAGTCAGTGCGCCAAGTCGGGAGATGGTAGATCCCCTCAGAGGGGCTTATGGAGAAGCTGTCAGGGTCTTCAACATAGTCGTGGACTGGGAGCTTAAAGAAACTGTAATAAAGACTTTGTAGGCAATAAGGGAGTTCGATAGCATCCATGCCGACATAGATGAGGCCCGGCTGGAGTTGCGACCAGAGATTTACCTGCCTGCCATACCCGGCTCCAAAATCCAAAATGCGCCTCACTCGCATGCGTTCCGGCACCGGGTAAGCATTCTGAAACATAAAGTCCGTGGCGCTATACTCGTCCACGTGTTGGAAAGTGTATTCCCTCCCCGGAGCGATTGAAGCAAGTATTTCGCGATTCTTCTTTTCGCTTAGCAGAGCCAAAGGAGCCACCTGCCCATGATCAAAATAATGCGGGAAGGGCCTAAACCATTCGAACCAGCGAATTAGGTCCTGGGCACCGTTATATGTCTGGTACTCCTCGGCCCAATGCCAAGTCGCCAACCAATGGTGGTTAGGCAAGTGGAGCTGATCGAAGTCTCGCCGCCTGACATCGTTGAAATCCCTAGGCTGGATTTGCACGGTAGAACTCCTTGATGCATTCAACGACTTCGGTGAGCTGAGAATACGTCAGTTCTGGATGGACTGGTAAACTCAGGATCTCTTGTGCCTGTATCTCTGCTTGAGGAAAGTGACCCGTCGGCAGCCCGGAACGCCGGTAGGCCTCCTGCACGTGGATAGGTATCGGATAATGAACTGCACAGCCAACGCCCCTATCAAGCAAATACTGCTGCAATTCGTCCCGCCGTCGGGCTCGCAACATAAAAGTGTGGTATACCGAGTATTCGTGTGGACGCTCCTCAGGCACTTTCACTACACCCTTAAGTGCATCCCGATAGAACGCCGCATTGTCCCTTCTTACTTGGTTCCAATTGTCCACATGCTTGAGCCTTACCCTCAGGATAGCGGCCTGCAAAGAGTCCAGACGGCTGTTGATACTCCAAAAGTCACACTCGTCACGGTTACGTAGCCCATGATTCCGGGCCTTTATCAGGTGCTCGTAAATAGCCTGATCATTTGTGACAATGATGCCACCGTCGCCGCATCCGCCGAGGTTCTTGAGCGGATGCAGGCTGAAGCACCCGGTCTGGCCGAACGAACCGACGGGCTGCCCACAATATCTCGCCCCGACCGCCTGAGCGGCGTCTTCTATTACGGCTAGCCCATACCTTTCCGCTATTCCCACGATAGAACGCATCTCCGCCGGGCGGCCCGTTAGGTGCACCGGCAAGATTGCTCGTGTCCGCGGGGTTATCGCCCCCTCGATGAGCTGCGGGTTCACATTGTAATCGTCTCCGACGTCCACGAAGACTGGCACCGCTCCTACAAGGGCGATACAGGCGGCAGTGGCCACAAACGAATTGGGTACGGTAATAACTTCATGACCTGCACCAATTCCCAACGCCTTTAGGCACAAGATGAGGGCATCGGTCCCGTTCGCCACCCCAACGGCATATCGCGTTCCGCAGTACATAGCGAATTCAGATTCGAATTGGGCGACCTCGTCCCCCAAGATGAACTCGCCCCGGCTCAAGACCGCCTCCACTGCCGACAGGACTTCTTCCCTGAACGCCGACCGTAGGAGGGATAAATCGACATAAGGTACCCTTAACACTCAGCCCCCTTGCTCTCTGGCCCGCCTTGAGGCCGCCGGCAAATCATCCAATTCACTACCGGTACGCCTCGATGCCAGGAAGTAGCCTTTGCATTCCATCCGTATCTTAGAAGAAAGCAGGCTCCCAAGTCGTCGAACTCCCCCGTCTCGACCAATTCTAGTCCCGCCCTCTGCGCCAAGTAGATGTACCCATCTCGGCCGAACCTCCAATAATCTGGGAACAACGTGCCCATATGCCCGTCGACATATGCATAGGGTGACATGAACAACGCAAGTCCCCCAGGCCGGAGCGCAATGCGAATGTTGCTAATCAAAGCTGCCGGATCTTTGCAGTGCTCAAGTACACTTAGGCACAGGACAGTATCGAACAATCCAGGCCCGGACGGAGACGGGCTCGTGCAGAAATCTCCTACGATATCGGCACGCGACGAATGTCCACACTTGGTCACTTCAGGCGAATCTAGATTGCTAATCAGCACCTTTTCAACAGCAGGCAGGTCGTAAATGAACTGGTGAAAGTACTTCGGAGTCGACATATCGAGAACAACTCCCCGGATCTGGTCACGGTGGGCCCAAAGCCACTGCTCTTCCCAGATTCCAATATACTCACCTTTCGTTTCGTATGGACCGATGAAAGTGGATCCCGGAAAGCTATGGCGAACGCGCTGGCGAGCGTACCGCCGCAAGCAGGCCGTAAATAGCGACCATATCGTTTGCTTGAAGATGGAGTAGGACATCACTCCGAAAAACCTCAACGTCCGCTCAGTTCGACTGGTTTGTTCACTTCAACAAGATTTCCTGCATACGACGGATATTGTAGTACTGGGTATCTATCATCGAATTGGGAAGCTTGCCCGCCGCAAAAGCGTGACACAGGTCCCGGGCTGCGTCCTGCACGGTGTGTCTAGGAACGAAACCCAATTCCCTTTGAATCTTCGTGGAGGAGATGTGATATGACCGCAAATCGTCAGATGGGGTCGCAACAACCTCAAGCGATTCCCGTCCAGCCACCTCCCATTGAACGACGTCTTGGACTAATCCAGCAATCTCAAGCACAGTCTGGTTTTGATGGCCAGCGTTGAATACCTTACCGGTAACCTTTCCTGAGGGCTCCCTCAATAGCTGAACATACAGGTCAGCCATGTCATCTATGTGTATATTGGGGCGTTTCTGCATACCCCCAAAAACAGTAATTCGCCCAGTATTAACAGCGTGGTTTGTCAGTATGTTGACGGTGAGATCCAGCCGTTGGCGAGGCGAATAGCCACACACTGTAGCTGGGCGAATTACCACAGGCTCAAAGGTCGATGATCCCTGTTCGAGAAGTATCTCCTCGCAAAGAGCCTTGTACTTGCTGTAATCGGTGAGCGGTACCAGCGGATGATCCTCTGTGACCTCAGTAGCGGTACTTATCCCGTAGACACTGGAGGTCGAGGCATATATAAAACGCTTTACTCCGCTATCCCTGCTAATTCTCACTAATGGACCGAACGCGTCGAAGTTGATGGAGCGGCCAAGGGCCGGATCCAACTCAAAACTGGGATCATTTGAAATGCAGGCAAGATGAATAACCGCGCTACACCCCGGCACAACTTCTCTGAGTAGAGCCTGATCCCGGATATCACCCCTAATCTGCTCCAAGTGCGGGTCGGATCTGACCGGGGCTAGTGGCACATGACCATAAATGTAAAGGTCCAGAACTTTCACACAGTACCCTTCAGCGAGAAGTTTAGGAACTAGCACGCTGCCGACATAGCCAGCTCCGCCAGTCACCAGAACAGTTGGGGTTGCCTGTATTTCACTCTTCGCACCGTCGAGCTTTCCCGCCATTATGCCGTCTCTCCTCTGTCCAAGTGCTCAGTGGGGCATGAGCGCCTATATGCTGGGAAAAAACCACCCGCCCCACGCTCGGCCCTCTCCGGGTCGGCGGCGGTCGACAAGGCGCAAATGCCATCATAGACCTCGCGGTTACAAATCCGCTGGCCGACACAATACGACACGCTTCTTGATGAGAACCCCCTCTTGAACTCCAGTAACGCCCGCTGCGATGGGGATGCACCGCCCAGGTGGAGGTAATACCTGCCCTCCGTACGCATATCGTTTACGACCGTGTGCAGTAGGAGGTTATTCGAATACAAGTTACGGGCTCCAGCAAGGGTGCCACTCAGGTGGTAATGGGCATGCCGAGGACTGTGCAAGAAAAGGGCCGCGCTCAGAGGCGACCCGCTCCGATCCGTGGCAACATACAGAGATATAAACCCTTCCCCTAAGCTGCTTAGACGCTCAAAATATTCCGCCGGGAAGTAGTAGTATTGGGTCGCGTTTACTCTGTCCATGGTCTGATAGTAAATATCGGTGAAGTCGCGAAGCGTAGCTTCCGTCAGATGCTTTTTCTCCACGCGTACACCCCTCTTTACCGCTAGTCGAACGTTTCGCCTCGTAGAGTTGCTGTACGCCGCAAGTATTTGTGCCACGTCCATGCGCAAATCAACAACGACGTTCTGGCAGGATTCACGCACTTCATAAAAACTACCCCAGCCATTCTGCGTGTGTAAAAGGGGATGAAAACGCACGAACTCACTGACGATCCTATGGTGCTGACAATATGCAGCGAATGCCCTGCAAAAGCCATCTTGAAGCGACTTTCGGGCCTTACCATCGGAGGCATATACTAGTGGCCCACCATATTCATAGGGACTGATGACGTCAAACCAATTTGAGAATGACCTCGCTGCAAATGGCAGGGAGCGGAGAGGCCGCAGAACTATCGGATAGATCACGCTACCTCCATCTCCTTCGTATAAACAGAGCAGGATGTTGCCCTCCTTCTGGGCCGAGGCGGCCTCGAGATAGCCGATTTCATAGTATACGTCACCAACCGCGTCCACCACCGCTTGCCAAGCCAAGACCCGTGCTGGCTGCTTGGGAAAATCTTCGAGACTATATACAGAGAGCATTTCGCAAGGAAGTTCGGACGACGCCGCGCCGGTGCATTCAGATTAGTTCATGATGCAGGGCGGGATCCGGTCTGGCTACTTGATGCAGCACTAGGTTAGTTTCGTCAAGAAAACAACCTGCAGGACAGCTGTGGGAAAGATCAATGCGAGCTATTACTCGTTGCCGCAGCGTCGACCTCCAAATCTCGTCGATGGTATTATGGTAGATATTACCGATAACAAACCGCGGATCGCCTCCGTGATCAATGCAAAGATAGACATTGCCATCCGGTTCTATCATTGGAGCTAGCGGGTGAGCCAAGCACCGGTCATAGCGCTCGCCGTCGTTAAATTCCTTCACATACGCTCGCTCTATTTGGTCGGTTTTCACATGCACGAAGAAGCTCTCCGTTTGGTAGCGTCGCGCGATTCCCTGCAATTCCTCCACCATACGCCTGGCTTGTTCATCTCGCTCCTCCTCGGACGAATGTAGGTCAAGCGAGGACACACTAATGCTCTTGTTGATCTCGTTCCGTTGCAGCGGCTTGTACACGATGTAGTCGACGCCGATGTCACGGAATAGCTGAGCAAACTTCTCAAAGTCATTCTCAGTGAGCTTTGAGCAGATCATTTGGCAACCAATATCCGGGTATCTCGCTCGCCGCCGCCGTTTTTCTGCAACGAGCTGGCCGATGTTGTGAGTCACTCTACGGAAGTCAGCCCTGCCACGCCCGCGCGAATTGTTAGCCGCATGCCAACGCGAGTGGGTTTCAGGTGTCGCTGCGTCAACACTAAATCGTACGGCTACGGCGGCCGCGAAGAGGGAGTCGTAGAACCGTTCGTCTAGTAGCTCCCCGTTAGAGAAGACCATGTATTTGATCCCGAGCTGCGCTACTGTATCAAGCATCGTGCCCGCCTCGGGATGCAATAAAGGCTCCCCCTGTCCCGCAATAATCAGCCCCTTCGTGCCTCCCTCTGCCAGGATTGAGATATTCCTAATCCAAGCGCCCGGCTCAACGGCCCTTGGGTTTCGCCCGCCTGTGGAGAGGATCCCACGAGTTACGTAAGCAGAACTGCACCAAACACAGCTGTGATTGCAGTACGTAGTGAATCCTGTGTTTACCGTAATCGGCCAGCAGTCGCCGCCCTCAATTAGCGATGCAACAGCTCGGGGGTGAAAGAGAACCTTCCGCCTGTCATACTTATCGTGACAGAAGCTAGAGTTCTGGGCCGGTAATTCTATGGCGACAAACTCCTGTTCGGGGCTGCGCTCACCAGTGTGGAGTAGAACCGCGTAAGCCTTCCAGCGTTCCTAGACACAGCGTAGGCCGATCTGGCGCGCGACGCCCTTCGGCCCAGTTCGTCCCAGTCCAAGTGAGTCACGAGTTCCCGCATGCTTCCTAGAAGCTGCATAGAGGCGGTCATTCCCACCCCATATCGCGATAACACGAACCGATGGAATTGTGCTTCGTAAACAATAATGAGGAGCCCAGCATCAAGGTAATCGAAGATCTTATTCGAAATACCATACCGTATCTTCGCTTTGGTGTAAACTGGCATATCGGACGTAGACATGCTAGACCCCAATACGTGGATCCCGAGGTGAAAGGCGGCCAGTTGCCTGATTAGGTCGTCCGGTTTGACTGGGAAGTGAAGCGTGAAGTAAGGAGTTTCGTTCTCCAAGGCGCGATATTCCGAAAAAGCATTCTCAAACCCGCCCGGCCAATCAGGAGCGGATGGAAACAGATGAAACGATATTTCTTGCGAGCTGAGCGTCTTCGCAAGCCAAAGGAAATCCCCGAATCCGGGTGAGGGGGCTATCTTCTCGGGATTCATATTACCGCAATAGGTCGCACATACTGTTCCGCGGTCTCTCTCACTCAACGGCACGATGTCAGCGAAGTCCCAACAACCGTCCAGGAACAACAAACGCGGGCCCTTAAACCGGTAACCAAGGTGCCGCTTTGCATATTGGGTTTCCAGGTTGCGGCAGCAAATGCCGTCCGCGTTCTCGAGACAGTATTTCTCCAGTTCTAGTTCTCCCGGATACTGGGTGTTGGCGAATTCCGGCTGGAGCATCCCTGCCATTACGTCATAATCATCAAATACGATCTTGCCCGGCTTATATCGAATTAGCGTAGCCGCTGTCATAAACCTGCAGTTCGCAAACACATGATATGCCACGGGATAGTAGTGGGAAGCCAGATATAAGGCTTCCCAGTGATCGCCGTATCTCCGGGAATCAACACAATACTTAGCGTTGGAGAACGTTGGCGTTTGCCGGTAGAGCAGGACGACCTGCCAACCAGATTGCTGTAACCCATATGCTATCTTGGCCTCTCGTGAGCGCGGGGAGTCAGAGACAACAACTACCAGCCCATGTGTTCGTGGGCGCATTGAAGCAAACTTGGCCCGAAGAACGGCCCGCCAACGAATCGCCCGAGATCTCAGGAACGCTTTGACTTGCCTCACTGCATCCATGTCTCGCCTAACGCCACGGGATCTCCCAACTTCCATCCCACCGTATCATGCCGGTTCCATTGAGTGGCTCCGTGTACGCAAAGTACTCGGCATTGGGAACGTTTGGCACCAGAATAGAGAAGCCATGACAGTCTGGCCAAGCAGCATAATCAGCACTGTTGCTTTCATCCGATCCAATCCCAGCCCAGACCGTGTAATCGCCGGCGAGGAAAGGTGGTGTCGACAAGCGTAAGCGGATTGTTCCGTCCCGATCCACACACGCCGGCAGTATGTCTCCCTGCAAGCGGGTGTTCTGCATCAGCACCTTGACACCATCGGAAGTATACACAGACAGACCGAACCTCGGGCGCAAGCCCGGCTGGAGGACCCGCACGTCGCACTCGAAAACAATATCATCACCCATTTCAAAATGATTGCAGCGTCTGCCCTTGGCATCTACCGTCCGTACCTCTATAAGTTCGATCTTTCCGGATGACACTTGCCTGTCCAAGAGCCGCGGCGCAGAACCATCGCCACTGTCTGGCCGCAACTCGTTGTGATATGAAGCCAGGACCTCGTCCGTACTGCCACTCTTGCGAACTCCACCACGGTCTAACCATACGCAACGGCGGGTCAGGACGGACACCTGGGCCAAGTAATGAGAGACCACCAAAATGGTAACGCCATCCTCGCGCAGCGTGCGCAAATGCTGGAAGCACTTCTCCCGGAATGCCAAGTCTCCTACACCCAGGATCTCGTCAAGGAACAGCAAGTCTGGCTTGAGATGTGCAGCAACCGAAAACGCTAGTCGCAGATACATCCCGCTAGAGTAATGCTTTACTGGCGTGTCTATGAACTTCTCGACTTCGGCGAAGGCAATGATTTCGTCGAATCTCCTGTGGGTTTCCGCTTTCCGCATGCCCAGGATAGCGCCACTCAGGTAAACATTCTCCCGGCCGGTCAACTCCGAATGGAAGCCAGTGCCTACCTCCAGCAAGGAGGCAATCCGACCATGTAATGCCGCTTTCCCCTCCGTGGGTTCCGTGATACGACTGAGGATTTTGAGGAGGGTGCTCTTGCCTGCACCATTGCGTCCGACAATGCCCACGGCCTCGCCCTTCTTAACCACGAATGAAACCTCTTTGAGGGCCCATACGTTGTCGGCGGAAGCTGCTGCTTTGCCACGTCGAAAGGCCGAAGCGATCTGGTCCCGCAGGGTATCATGGCGCGCTTGAAGAGCGCCGATGCGGTAACGCTTCCCAAGGTTTTCAACCCGAATAGCGGTGTCACTCATGGTCTACACCACATCCGCAAAGGTCCGTTCCATCCGGCGGAAGTAGAAGGCCCCCGTCACCAGGAGCACGACCATCACCGCAACCGATGCGAGCATCATCCCCCCGGGGTTACCGGCTTGGCCAAAGAGGGCCCAGCGAAAGCCCTCCACCACACCGACCATCGGGTTCAGCCAGTAGAGCAGCCTCCATTGCTCCGGGATCAGGCTGGCGGGATACACCACCGGTGTAGCATACATCCAGACCTGGCCGAGGAAAGGCAACAGGTGCTGCACGTCGTGGAACTGGACGTTCAACGCCCCCAACCACAAACCTACCCCCAGCGCGGTGGCCACGGCCATCACCATGAACACCGGGAGCCACAGGATACCTGCCGTAGGAACGATACCGTACCAGAACATCAACCCGACCAGCACCAGAAAGGCGATGGCGAAATCGATCAACGCCGCTAACAGGCTCGAGATGGGAATCACCAGCCTTGGGAAATATACCTTGGAAATCAGGTGGGCATTCCCGACCAAGCTGGAGGATGAACGGCTGAAGGCAGTGGAAAAGTAGTTCCATGGCAGTAGGGCACAATAGCTGAAGACCGGGTACGGAATGCCATCCGAAGGGACCCGGGCCAGCTGTCCGAAAATAATAGCGAAGATAACCATCGTTACTACCGGTTGAACTACAGCCCACGCCGCCCCCAGCGCCGTCTGCTTGTACCGTACCTTGATGTCCCGCCAGGCCAGGAAGTAGAGTAGCTCACGATACTCCCACAGGGCCCGCAATTGCAGTGACGCCCAGCCACTGGAAGGGCAAATCTCTGTGATTTCAGGATTCGAACCGGCGTCAGGGAGAAGGGTATCCACCTCTATGGGAATGGTCCGACTCAAAGGATGAGCACTCCATTCTCTGGCTCGCACGCGGCTTCTCGCTTCTCTCGGTACCACTCGATAGTCCGCCTGAGCCCTTGCTCAAAGGTCGTCCTGGCCCTGAATCCAAATTCCCGCTCGGCGCGGCTGATACCCAGCTTGCGCCGAGGCTGACCGTTGGGCTTGCCGGTATCCCAAACTATTCGCCCTCGGAATCCCACTATGTCAGCGATCAGGCGAACAAGATCGTTTACACTGATCTCGAAGGCGCTGCCTATATTCACTGGTTCAATCCCATCGTACCGCTCGGCGGCCATAACGATGCCCTCAGCGGCATCTTCGACGTAGAGGAACTCGCGCGTGGGTGTGCCGTCACCCCTGACGACGATCTGGTCCTCGCCTCTGTCTTTGGCATCAATGCATTTCTTAACAAGCGCCGGGATCACGTGCGAGCTCTCAGGATCAAAATTGTCGCCAGGGCCGTATAGGTTTACGGGCAGCAAGAAGATAGAATTGAATGCATACTGCTGGCGATAGGCCTGTGACTGCACCAGCACCATCTTCTTGGCGAGGCCGTAGGGTGCATTGGTCTCCTCCGGATAGCCGCTCCACAAATCCGCTTCCCGAAAAGGCACGGGTGTGTATTTCGGGTAAGCGCAGACGGTGCCCACGGCTACGAACTTGTCCGCCCTGTACCGCCAAGCTTCGTGGAGGAGTTGGGTGCCCATCGTCAGGTGTTCACACCCCCGCTGACGAAGCTTCTCCGTAAAGACGCCGCCAAGGAAGCCGGCACCTCCAGTTACGGTCAGACGTGCTTTTCCCAGGTCCATCATTGCTCTGCCCTCATCGAATCCGCTAGCTTGGATTTCCATATTCTTACCGTGCACCCGCAAGGGCCTGTACACGCTCTGTTGCCCACCAATCCTTAGGGTCGATCTCCAGCACCTTGCGGTACCAGGCCAAACTCGACTGAAACTCGCCTTCATTGAAAAAGGCATCTGCCAAGGCCCGATAAGTCCACTTCGAGGTGCTGCCCAGACGCACGGCCTCCTGAAGCTCCCGGAGAGAGTCTTCATGCCTTCCCAGCTGACTATAGTCCAGGCCCATCCGGAAGTGGATCTCGGGGTCGTTGCGCAGGTCCGCGGCGAGCCGCCTTTCATCCGGTGTCGATGCTGGCGTTGTCCGACTTATCGAGCTGATGTCGATAGCCTTGCTGTAACACGTCAGTGCGTCAGACCACCGCTCTTGTAGTTCAGCGACACGAGCTTCCACCAGGTATTTCTGTGCGACATCTTTCTTCTCCAGGAGCGCGTAGGTAGAATATGCATTTATTGCCTCTGTGAAATTCCCTGCCGCCTCCTCCATGAGTCCCAGCTGGTAATACATCAAGGGGTCGCCAGGCCTCACGGCAATTGCGGCCCGGAAGACCCTCGCTGCATCGACAAAGTTATCCGACCAGGAATACTGGTACCCCAGCATGAGCAGCTGGCCGTAGGAGCCTGCCTCTCTGAAGAGGTCCACCGCAACCTGGTCCCTGCCAGCCCTGGAGTAGGCTACACCAAGCCAAAGGGAGGCGAGCCGATCGCCCGGGTGCACGTCCTTGGCATGGACCAAATAAACAAGCGCCCTTTCGGTCTGCCCTGCTGCCAGAGATGTGGCCCCCAACTTTACATAAGTATCTGTGTCAGACGGGTTCCACGCGAGAGCTCGCTGAAGGTAGCGCTCAGCCAGCAACAAGTGGTTTTCCGCCAACACTGGGGTTATCCCGGCAGCAGCCAGCCCTTTGCTCAACTCGATGCTGCCCATTTGTACATACGCCCTGCTTACCAGGTTGCGCCAGAAACCAACTATCAGCAGGGCCATCGACAGTACTAGCAAACCCACCAGTATCCACCGGTAACGTACGTTGCGCCCTTTCACGCTCAGGTCCCGCCTGCCAGCTCCAGCCAAGACGAGCAAAGGTCTGGCCTATCTCGCTATGGTTTGGATGTTATTGGAGGCGGGCGCCCCAACCTGGTCACCGTCTTGAAGGCCGCTCACGATCTCTACCCAGTCTGCAGTGGATGCGCCCACCTTGACCTCTACTCTTCGGGCCTTGCCACCAACAACGAGCTGTGTGTAGCGACGGTCACCATCTCGGGAGACAGAGCCGGCGGGAACTATCAGGACATTGTTCTTGGTCTGCCCTGCCAGAGTAATATCCGCCCCGATCCTCATGGTCCCGGGTACCGCGGCGTCTTTGTCAAAGGCTATCGTCGCCCGGTAGACGTTCTGACCCTGCCAGGTGATCGCCTTATCTGATATCGACGTTATCTTCCCGGAGAAGGTCTTCTCTTGAACGCCGTCCAGGGTCACCTTCGCAGCCATTCCAACGGCTACGCTGTCAACTTGCTCGGCCGGTATGTTGGTCTCGACCTGCAACTGCGAAGGGTCCGCCAGGACACCGATCGGCGCGAAAGGCTTCACGCTGCCTCCGACTTTGGCATCGAGGGAGACGATGCTGCCGGAGAATGGCGCTACCAGTTTTGTGTCCCCCAACCGCTGGCCTGCCATCCGCAGCAGCTGTTCCCGGTACGATACTTCCATACCCAGGGAGGCTATGTTTAGCTCCATCGAGGCCAGACTCCGATCCTTGGAGACCTGCTCGTATTCCAGGTTCGCTTTGGCGGCATTTAAGTTAGCCTCCGCTCCAACTACGGCGTTCTGGGCCAGAGCCACATCCTCGGGCTTGGGACCGCTCAGCTTTATTTGCAGGTTCAGCAGCGCCTCCGTGACCGAGTTCTCAGCTACGGCCACCCTGGCGTCACCGGAAATGCCCTGATACTCCGCAGCCCAGGGGTTCCCCTTGACGCCATCCCGATCCGACTGGGTGGCCCATAGACTGTTCTTCGCGCGCTCCACGGCGAGCTTAGCGGCATCGATTTCGTCCTGAGTGGGTGGGGCAATAAGTTTGGCCAGGCTCAGCTTGGCCCGCTCCAGCGCGACCTCGGCCTGATCGACCGCAACCTGCGCGATGGCGAGCCTATCTATGGCCAACGTCTTGGTGGCGCTGTCGAAGTTCAGGCGAGCACGATCCAGGCTATATTGAGCATCCTGTACTTCCCTGGCTAGGGTGGGAGACTCCATCACAGCCAGCAAGTCACCCCTTTCGACTTGGTCCCCCAGGCTTAGGTTCAGCTCCGTGATCCACCCGTCATTCTTGAAGAACAGTGGAGCCTCGTTTGCGGCAACGACCCTGCCCCTGAGGTTAATCTGCTGCGTTATTGTGCCTCGTCTCACCGGATTGGTGTAGGCCGGAGCAGCCCCTCCAACTACGGACGACGACTGGGGGACGAAGGTGTCCGGCATCGGCTCGGTGAGGGCGTCACATGCAGCTGTCCCGAAGACTAATACCGCGATAAGCGGTATGAAGATGCCGGCTCTTCGCATCTGTTGCTGAAAGCGCCCATTCCACGATGGAACGCCCATTATTCCCCTGCCCAAGACTAGTCACACTCCTTATGGCCGCTGCGACCTGTGTGTGCAGGCTCTCGCTGTGTCTCCACTGGCCAGCAGCATTCGGTCTCTGCTCGGTATTCCGGTACTAGTCGCTTCAGGCGTGACTTTATGGCGCCCTCGGTACCGGCCTTTAGAAGAAGCCTGAGTTGTTCCAACTCTCGCGGCAAGTCGAGTCCATTCAGTCCATTGCCTGCAGCGATCAAGATACAGGGATTGCTACTTTGAACTCGTATCTCTTTCTCAGAGAAGATCTCTTCATGAAGTTTTTCGCCAGGGCGCAGCCCGGTATAGAGAATATCTATGTCCTTTCCCGGTTCCAGGCCTCGCAGCCTGACTAGGTCCGCCGCCAGATCGGCGATCGCTACTGGCTCGCCCATATCCAAAACAAACGTCTCCCCACCCTTGCCCAGGGCAGCCGCGTGGAGTATCAGATGTACCGCCTCCGAGGCTGTCATAAAGAAACGGGTAACTTCAGGATGCGTGACCGTAACCGGACCGCCCGATGCAATCTGCTCTAGAAATAGGGGCACTACACTTCCACGGCTGCCTAGGACATTTCCGAATCTCACAGAGAGATACTTGCCTCCGTTTCGAGCGGCGGCGCGCTGGACCAACATCTCTCCGAGCCGCTTGGTCACGCCCAGAATGCTGACTGGGTTAACAGCCTTATCGGTTGACACGAATACGAAACGGCTTACACCAGCCATCAGTGATGCTTCAAGCACATTATCGGTGCCAAATACGTTGTTGGCGACAGCCTCCTGGACATTTGCCTCCGTGAACGGAACATGCTTGTGGGCTGCCGCATGGAAGACCACGTCGGGCCGGTATCTCATGAACAGTCTGGACATTGAGGACCTTGACCTGATATCGGCGATCACCGGTGTGATATCCAGTGATGGAAATTTCTTCGATAGCTCCAGGTTTATCCGATAAATGCTGTTTTCGCCGTGTCCGAGGAGAATCAGCTGCCGAACACCACGAACAGCCACCTGGCGGCACAGCTCCGATCCGATAGAGCCACCGGCGCCGGTTACCAGCACGATCGCTCCATCTAGATAGGCCAGGTTCTCCTGGACACCCAGGTCCATTGCTTGACGGCGAAGGACGTCCTCGATGCTGGGCTCACGCGCCTGCTCGAGGCTTGCCTGTCCGTTTACTAACTCGAAGAATCCCGGCAGCACTCTACACGGCAACGATGCCCCTTCGCATATCTCCACTATAGAACGGATCTCTCTCCCAGGAGCCGTTGGCAGCGCCACGACCACCTCCTGCACGTTGAGGCGCTTGGAGATGGTGGGGATGTCAATTCTGGTCCCGAGCACCTGGAGGCCATGCACGAACAGGTTCTGCTTGCCCGGATCGTCATCAACAAACGCTACCGGCACTAGCCCTAATCCAGGATTGGATGTGATTTCCCGGACTACCTTGGCCCCGGCTTCTCCTGCTCCGACGACAAGGACTCGATTTGCAGGCCCTTGCTTCTTGTGCAAAGCAGCAGCCCGCGGGCTGACCTGAGCCTGAGGAAAACGGCGAGCGGCTGCCCTCGGGGCCGCAACCAGCGAGAAACTGAGGAGCCAGTCTATGATGAGCACTGATCGTGGGAATTCCGTCAAGTGAGATAAGCCGAGCTGCGGTCCCAAACCTTGGGGCAAGAAGATCCCGAGAACGACTACTGTCAGGACGGCAGAAGAGGCTGAGACCGCTACTGCTATGCTTCGGGCTTCTTTCAGCCCGCCGTGGCGCCATATCTGAGAGTAGAGACCAATCGAAAAATAGACCAGGGGCTTCACCACGAGCGCAAGTACCGCAAGAAGGAACATCTGTGGGCCGTAAGTAAGGTCCCAGAGCCGCCACTCATCGAATCTGATGGAGAAGCTCAATACGACCCCGAACAGAATAAGAAGCATGTCTAGAAACAGAATGTACCTGTTCCGCAAAACCATCTTTGGTCGCATTATCTATCTCTTGTTAGCCGGCATCGTTACTTCTACCAATTGCCATTCAGGACACGCCACGCCCGGACACATATACGGGAGACGTGCCGGAGACCAGATCGGTACGCTCTTGGGACGATCCCGCCACATCGGGGAAGAAGACTCCAAGGCGCCAGGCGCCTGCCAGGCCTACAGCAGCAACCAGGCCAATCAGCACCAGAGCCCAGCTTCCACCCAGGACTGCTGCTGCCAACCCGGCTATGCCGAGGGCAATGCAGGCCGCCCACATTAGAACAACAGTTTGCCAGTAGCTGGCACATCTCCTGGCTAGAAGGTCGTAGATATGCCGGCGGTCGCCATCGAACATATCGCTCCGGCCCATCCGCCGTCGCACCAGGGCTGCTGCCGTGTCTAGAAACGGCAAGCTCAATACCGATAGTGGCGCCAGGAACATTACCCAGTTGTAAGGTTGGCTAGAAAGGAGGAGAGCACAGGCTGTCAAAAGAAACCCGATCTGAAGACTGCCACAGTCGCCCATAAAGGTCTTCGCAGGGTGGAGATTGAACGGAAGGAATCCCAAGATAGACCCGAGGATCACTGCACAAAAGAGGGCGACGAGACTATTCCCCTCAAGCAAAGCCATGGCTCCGAGAAACAATGCAGCTAATGCGCCCACTCCGCCTGCCAGGCCGTCCATCCCGTCGATGAGATTAACGGCATTAGCGCCCCCCACTAAGAACAGGACCGTCACTGGCAAAGCAAGCCATAGGAGAGGCAGTAACTCCATCTGGACACCATAGACGAGGGCAACAAGTGCCCCAAGTATCTCCCAGCAGAACTTAACCTCTGGGGCAATACGGCGCATGTCGTCGAGCAGGCCCACCGCTGCCAGAATACCTCCACCTAACAGCAGTCCTAGCAACTGGACGCTCTGCAATGGAGAGAGGGGGAACATGCCCATCAAAGCTGCAATGCACGCTATCAGGACGCCCACGAAGATGGCAATGCCTCCAGTTCGAGGAGTCGGAGTATTATGTATACCCAGGGCATTCGGCATGTCCATTATCCCGATTCGCGGGGCAAGGCTGGTTGCCAGGAAAGTCAAGGCACCAGAAACGGCAGCAGCCATGGCAAATAGACCAATATACGCTAACAAGTTCTATACGCCTTCAAAAAATGGCGATACTTCAACGAGAGTTTGCGTTCTCACACGTGCGCTCCAGCCAGCGCGTCGCAGCGAAACTCTCTGGAGGATCGCTCCACTTCCGGCAGTTTGAGTCTGCCAAGCGAGACTGCAAGCCCTAGCATGGCCCAGAAGAAGACGCCAGGCTTAGCTCCGAGCGTAAACGCGTCGGTGAGTCCGTAAAGGAGATAGGCGATAACTCCACACCCGAGGCCCCTGGCAAGACCTTGCAGCCTCTTATCTCCTGGCGAACCAGTTGCACGAACCACGGAGACGCCAAACGCCACCAGGAGCCACAACAGGGCAAGCAGCCCGAGGATCCCCAGATCAACTGCGGTCTGAAGAAACAGATTGTGGGCATGAGTCATGCGATAAAAGCCAGAGAAAACAGGATACATGTTGTCCATAACCAAAGGAAAAGTATTTAGACCTATGCCGGTAATTGGAAAGTCCTGAATCATCTGAGCCGCGGTCCACCACAGTTGTATTCTGTCCTCAGGACGAAGTGAAGCCATGCCTGATGTACCCTCAATGGAGAGCAACATGTTCCTTAAAGACTCTCCTCCTGAAACCGAAGTAACAAGAGCTAGACCTGCGACAAGAATTGGCACCAGCAGCACTGCCTTTCGGTAATTCCAGATCGTTAAAATCAGGATCGCAACACTAAGGCCGAATATAGCACTCCGAGACTGGCTCAGAGTTAGCGTTCCTAGCATAACTGCCAGGACAACAGAGATTCCCGTCCTGTGAATTGCTGTGAGCCGCGACATCATCAATGCTGCTGGAACGGGCAGAAGCAAAGCCAGGGCTCCGCCGACCTCGTTAGGGTTGAAGCCATCTCTCGCGGCAGGAAGGACACTCTTGGGAAGCAAATGAACCATCCGTGGCAAATAGTCATTGGCCTGTGGGAGGTACAAGAGCTTTGCATTCGACCAATCAGTTCCAACAAGACTGATGAGAGCAACGCTGAGACCCCCGAGGCAGAGAGCAGCAGCCGCGTACCATACCGCCCTCTCTGTTGTCACATTGTTAACGATAGCGTAGAACAGGACGATGCCAAGCAGAATACCCATCAGCTTTGGCCAGCTCAAATACAGGCTAACAGAAGGATAGAGGCTCACAAGCGACATAACTAACAACAACAAGATGGCTATATCCATGGGAGTGCGGACCGTCAGCCGGCCCCGGCCGAATAGCCGAGCCAGCCAGAAGATAGGTATTGTCGCCAGACCGATAGGTGAGTACCTATTCGGGAACATCAACAAAGGAGCGACCGCTAACATTGATGGCAGTTCGAAGTCGGCGATGCGAGAACAAATGCGTTTCATATTACTTGGTAAGGAGATTTGCGGTCAGGTTCTTCGCCGGGCCACCGGCGTACTTGGAGGGTTGCTCCGCTCCGTTGCACCGGGCTTGCGTCCGGTCTTGCGCAAGGCATGCTACCGCCGTTAAAAGCCCATTTTCTAGCTTTCGGCCTGTTTAATCCGGTGTGTCAGGCCTACCTTTGAGCCACAGGCTCATTGAGTCGGCCGTCTTGAGAACCGATAAGGGCCTTGGCTCCCCTCCAGTTCTTTGCCCGCCTTTGGGAGGAACCTTTCCCTGTAGTTAGCTGGCTGTTCGCAGATAGATCGATTCTATCTGCACTGGCCAGATCTTACCCACCATTTGTACAAAAACCCTTGCTCTGCCGGAGGCTGACAGACGTCGATCAAAGATCGCCTCCAGGTCCTTAAAGGGGCCATTCCCGATGATCACACGCTGACCCGAACAGAAACTGCGTTGGAAGCCGGGTGTGTTCTCCTGCTCCACCCGATCAGAGATGGCCAGCACGACATGATCCGGTACCGGAGTGGGAGCATCATGCATTCCCAGGATATCCCGCACGCCAGGGGAGGAACGCACTATCAGCAGCTCCTCAGAAGCAATGTCGAAACGGCTAAAGATGTAACAAGAGAAAAGGGGCTCCATGGCCCCTTTCCACGGCGATTTACGAGACTTGACCTTAGGGAAGAAGATCTCGATCCCACGGTCCCTGAGCTGGCAGGCCACCCGCTCTTCAAACTTAGGCCTGGCCCAGAGAACATACCACTTCCTATTCATGGTCGTTCTCGATTCCCCTTCCTCCGATGCTCGCCGCCGAGGCCAGCTCCATCTCGCGCAGCCTCCTCTGCAAGTCCTCACCCCTGATTCGCCATTCACGCCCCACTTTGAAGGCAGGGAGAGTGTTTTGTCGGCACCATGCCCAGACAGTTTCTCTCCGAACTCTCATGTAGGCTGCCACTTCGTCTACTGTCATGAGTGGCTCAGTCAAGTCTCTTCCTCCACGCGACCTGTCAAGTCGCTAGACTAAGTACGTCCGCAAAGCATACGTTCTCATGGCAGTCAGCCGGCTTCTCACCGGACAGTATCCGTTTGCTCAACGCCTCGACGGAAGGTAGAGGCTGCAGTCCGAAAGTTTCCCAAAGCACCTGGCAATATAGATGATATATCCTCAAGGCCTCGGTCCGGTCTCCGCGCCTCCAATGCAGATCAATCAACTTCAGATAGGCTGACTCGTTTGCAGTATCACTATCTAAAACCTTAAAGAGGTGGTCTAGCGCCTCGATAGGCTCGCCTGCACGCTCGAAGATATCGCTCAGCTCGAAAAGGGCAATGTGGTAAAGTTCCTGTAACTGAGACCTCCTGGGAAGACACCAGGAGTTATGTGCCACGGCCTTCATGTAGGCGCCCCTGTACAGGTCCCTGGCGCTCTCCAATTCCTGCCTCGCCCTGTTCAGGTCGCCGGCCCGTTTCAGGCGGTCGCCTGCCTTGACCTTCTGCACAAACAAGTTCTCGTCGACCCGGTATGGCACCTTGGGGCGAAGGCCATAGGCCTCATCTCCGTTGCGCCTGACAACAAGCTCGATCTTCCCGTCCACCTGAGTCCTCAACAACTCACGCAGTCCCGAGAGGCTGCGGCTTAGACTATTGCCAGCCTTGTCTCCCTCGCTGTCCGGCCAAAACAGATCCATAAGTCCTTTCCGCCCGATAGGGCGGTCGATGTTTGCGACCAGATAGGCGAATATGGCTGTAACTACCCTGTTACCCGCCTTGCCGTAGTCGGCAGAGCAGGATAAGACTGAACGCCTGTCGATTTCGACCGTAAAATCCCCTAAGCATCGGATAAGGAGGTCCCTATTCCCTCGCATCGACGTTTCACCAAGTGTAGTCTCCACCGCCTGACCCATTCCTCCCATCAATTCCTCCCTCAATTCCCACCCTGACAGCTTCTTGTCCCACCGGTGACCGGCAAACGGCACCGAAGAAAGAGACAGCGACCCGATTTTCGGTTCAACCCTTGCGGCCGCAGTTCAACACGAGTTACGCCAAGGGTTTCCAGTGTGAACGCCTAACGAACCGGAACTGCAATCAACGCAGATTAGCTGTGTCTACCATAGAACACCTAATATGACAGAATATTAACATAAGTCTCTTCGGAAAATCTTCGGTTAGGCCCCTTTCGCGGTTAATCTTACGTAAACCCTTTGGTATATATCCCGTAACCGGGCGGATACTCCTCTGCTGGTCAGGTGCTCAGAATCCCCCAGGCTCCGCAAAGCCTGGCTGAGTCAAGCCAGGCAGCCCGTATTGCCCATCCCGGAGTTGTTTGCGGAAGCCGTCATTCGCCGAGCCCGCCCTCCTCATTCTTCGCTATTTGGAACGCATCACCGTATGCTATAATGTCCAGCACGTCATGGTCACGTCCGCCTTGGAGCGTACCTTATCCGGGCGAGCCCCCGATCGGCTTGGGTGTTAGGTGGCGCAGTGGCGAAACCAACTCGGATGAACTTTAGCTTGCTGTGATTTCATCTTTTTGTCATATTACGCCCTCCGTGTCCAGCTGTAAGGATGACAGGCTCCTATGACCAGGCAACCGGGAAACAGCGGTAGAAACCGGCATGCAACCCAAGGAATGGCATAGTGTAATGAGGCTTGCTTTAGCCACATTCCTCTTACTTTGTGCGGCTGCACTACCTACGCTTCCTGGCGTCGGGGAAACGCAACCCCGGATCTCTGATACCTGGGGCCAAACCTCAAGCGTACCGGCGGCGAAATCGATCGAGGCTCAGATCACGCTGCTGAACCAGACTCTGTACGCGCCAATCGTACTGAGGAGCGCAGACCTATCCTCTCCCGCGCTACCAGCGCCAAGCACTGCCACTCCCACTGCCACGCCGACTCCGTCTCCCAGCCCGACGCCCACCCCCACGCCCGAGACCAGTCCCACGGCAACAGCCACCCCCGCCATCTCGGATTATTCGGCACAACTGGTCACGAAGTCAGCACCGGCTCAGATGCTCCCTGGCACACAAGCCACAGCTCACGTCGATTTGAAGAATACCGGGACCGCAACATGGTATAACTCAGACACGGATGCTGTCGTGTTGGGAACGTCTGTTCCTAAGGGGCGAATCAGTGCCTTCTTCACCAAGGACGATTGGATCAACGTGAATACACCCACCTATCTTGATCAATACCGCGTTCAACCCGGGCAAGTGGGGCGCTTTACATTCACTCTGACCGGCCCCAGTATTCCGGCGTCAAACCTTAGAGAGTGCTTCACCCCCCTCATACTTAGCCGTTCGGGGACGGCCTGGAGTCAACCGGGGGATATCTGTTTTGACATTGAGGTAATAGCGCCGCCTGCAACATCTACTCCTATAGCAACACCTACACAGCCAGCCGTTACGCCTACAGCACAACCGACGCCCACACCTACACCGACCGCGCAACCCCGGCCTGCACCAAGCCCCTCCATCGGGGTGTGGGCGTATCCCAGCTATTTTTTGAACGGCTACAGCCGAATGGTAGAGATGGGAGCCGAGTGGGTTCGGGTACCGGTGGTCTGGAAGGACGCCGAGCCATCAAATACGACGCCCTCGCAGTATTCCTGGAACAGGTATGACTCTATATTTGGCCAGGCGGCCTCCGCAGGCATGACGGTTATCGGGACCATAACTGAGAATCCCAGTTGGGCAGCGACATATACCTACGGTCCGATCGATAAGGTGGACAAGAGCGAGTACGCAGAATTTCTGAGCGCCGTCGTTAGCCGCTACAAGGGCCCTCCCTACAACGTTCGGTACTGGGAGATATACAACGAGCCTGACAACACCCTGGTTGCGTACTGCAGCAACCCAGAAAGCGGTATCGCGTGCTGGGGAAACGACCCCGGAGGGTACGTCGAGCTTATGGCTACCTCCTATAGCGCGATCAAGGGAGCGGACCCACAGGCGAGAGTAATGTTAGGGGCTGTGGCCATGGACTGGTTCACCGATGAGGGTGGACCCTTCTCCAGAGACTTCCTGGAACAGGTATTAACACGAGGGGGCGGACAGTACTTCGACGTAGTCAGTTTTCATTACTTCCCCATCTACAATTGGCGCTGGGCTCCATACGGAAAGGACGTCATTGGCAAGGCCACGTTCATTCGCCAGGTATTAGCGCAGTTCGGTCTGAGTAAGGACCTGCTCGCTAGCGAGGTAGGAATGTGGAGCGATGATCGAATGGGGGGCAGCGAACAGGTGCAGGCCAAATATCTGCCTCAGGTATTCAGTCGCGGAATGGCCGCCGGCCTCACTGCAACGGTATGGTTCATGCTGATGGACGAGGCTGGCTGGGAAGCAAAACATGGGCTGCTGAATCCAGATCTCTCGCCCAAGCCGGTTTTCTACGCCTTCCAGACATTCGCCGCCCAGCTCCAGAACATGCATTATGAGAAGCCGCTGAGCTGCTCACCTGCCTGCGGGGAACTGGAAGGCTACTCCTTCTTGAACCCATCCGGTAAGCGCATCACTGTGGTCTGGAACAACTCAGAGTCAACCAGCGTGCTGAGCGTTACCGGCAACGAACTGCGGAGCGTGGATCTATATGGAGCCGTTACTGACCTTTACGACGTTGGCGATGGCAGTACAGACGGTAAGGTGTCCGTTCCGGTAGGGCCGAGTGCGGTGTACTTAGAGGTAGTTAAGTAAGCACGGAGGACATTCAGGCACACCCGCATGGTAGACTCCAATTCGGGACCACTTCGACCAGTGTCTTCCTTGCCTACACATCGGTTCTTTCGCTCTCCCAGTAGCGCTCGACCCCCCTAATCCAAGGGTCGACTACCTCCGTCCAGAAAACCTGGATCACTGCTGCAGCGGGCACGGCGAGGAGGGCGCCGATGATTCCGAGAAGAGCGCTCCCCAGAAGCAACGCGACGATTACGGTGAGGGGGGAAAGCCCTACCTGATTACTCACGATAACCGGGGCGAGGAAGTTGTTCTCGATTTGTTGAATGGCCACGTAGATTATTGTTACCAGGATCACGGTCTGCCAGGATTGAGTGGCGGCAACCAGCAGGGCCGGGATGCCCCCAATATACGGGCCGACCATGGGGATGAACTCGGTAACAGCCATTATGAAGCCAAGGAGGAAGGGAAAGGGCATGCCTATAACTAACAGGCTAACCACTGTCATGATCCCAACCGCGGCTGACAGCACCAACGCTCCAACCACCCAGGCCTGGACTTTCCTGCCGCACTTTGCAATCACGTCTTTGCCCTTCTCGCGAGATCCAAGGGGCAACAGGCTTACAATCCCGCCAATGATACGATCTGCCTCGCTAATTAGGAAGAGCGCCAAGACAGCCACAAGCAACAAAGAGAACACACCACCTACGACGCCGATGGTGAAAACGACGAGCCGTCCCGCAAGGCTCAGCCCGGAGATGAGCTGGTCCTGGAGCGTCTGGCGGGCTTCTTCAGGCGAAGGGAGCAGGGGAACGGTGGAGAGGCGGTCCAGCAACCCTGTGAAGTACGCTGCATATTCGGGAAGATTTTCAGCCAGGCTGCGAGCCTCAGCCACCACTTGTGGCACAAAGAACAGACCGACTAAGGCCAGCGCCATTAGCAGACCGATGTAAATGAATAGGACAGCTACTTCCAATGGCAGGTGCGCGCCTGTCAGCGGGATCCGCCAGCGATGAATGCCAGTCGCCAGAGGCCGTAGGGCAGTTGCAAGGAGAAGGGAGAAGGCCAGCAAGAGGAGCACCTGGATAATCTGCGGTATCAGCCAGGTCAGTGCTGCCAGCAAGGCAACCACTCCAATGCCTCCAATAACGAGCCTCCAGACGCGTTCGTACCTTAGTTTTGTATCCGGCAGGAGTTGTATCTGCTGACGCGCTACTTGCTGGGTCCGGGCGGAATCGGACAGGAGGAATCCCAGAAGCAGGCCGGCGCCTAGCGACACCAAGCTCCACAACCAGGCGAGTCCCCTCCCTTTAGGCTCTTTCACTTCCGATTCCACCTAAGCCTTCTGTTATGGCTGCCGTAACTTCTGGTTTGAGCGATGCGTGCGTGCTGCCGTGTGACTCATCTACAGCTACGATATGCCCTTTCCCATGAAGAAGTGCTTACCAACCCAGGAGCATTTTGTCATAACAGGCTCGGCACGGTTTGATGCGATGCCCGGCCTTTGCCCTCAGCCGCGTACAGAGCCAGTCCCCCTGGTGGCGTTGCTTGCCGGAACGGCTCCGGTTGTCCTGAAGGAAGAACAGCCAACCACCAAGGGCCGAGACGCAAAAATTGGGACGATAGCTGGCGATGAAACGGCACTTGAGAGTATAATTGGGCGCAAGTGGTTCGACTGAGACGGGACCACCGTCATCTCCTCGACCCACTTCATCAAAGTACATCGCGGGAGTGAAAAAATGCCCGGTGGCTACATGGGGAAGATCCTACGCGTGAATCTCTCGACGGGAGAGCTGAAGATCGAGCATCCTGACGAGAGCTTGTACAAAGACTATATCGGGGGCTACGGCATCGGCGCTCGCATCCTGTACTCCGAGATGAAACCGGGCGCCGACCCTCTCGGTCCGGATAATATCCTCGGTTTCGCCACCGGCCCGCTCACCGGAACACCGGCCCTGCTGGGCAGTCGCTACACCGTCTTCGCCAAGTCCCCGCTTACAGGAGGCTGGGGTGACGCCAACTCCGGCGGGCAATTCGGTCCGGGCATGAAGTTCGCCGGCTTTGATGCCATCCTTGTAGCCGGAGTATCCTCTCATCCCGTCTACTTGCTTGTCGACTCGGGCCAGGCCTCGCTTGAAGATGCCGGCCACCTGTGGCGCAAGGACTGCACGGAGACCGAGGATGCCTTGAGGGGGGTATTCGGCGAGGAGGCCCAGGTATCCTGCATCGGGCCCTCCGGAGAGAAGCAGTCTCTGATCTCCTGCATCATGAACAACAAGGGCCGGGCGGCTGGGCGTTCCGGCCTTGGCGCGGTCATGGGATCGAAGAAGCTGAAGGCCGTGGTGGTCAGGGGCAAGATAAGCGTCCCGCTGGCCGATATCGCCGGTCTCAATCAACTCAGGAAGGAAGCCACCAGTGTCCTGAGCGGGCCATTTTACGACAGAATCAAACACTACGGCACAGCCGGCGGGACATCTACCGCGATTTTGAGGGATGACGCCCCGGCCAGGAACTGGGGCGCTGTGGCACCGATCGCTTTCGCCAGTGGTGTCGAAAAGCACCATGGCGATGTCATCCTGGACAAACAGGCAAAGAAGTATGGCTGCTGGCGATGTCCCATTGCCTGCGGCGGCATACTAAAGGCCGTGGAAGGGGACTACCAGGTCGAGGCAGGGACGCACAAGCCGGAGTACGAGACCGTGGCCGGCTTCGGCTCGATGTGTCTGAACGACAATCTCGACTCGATCATCGTCGCCAACGATATCTGTAACCGCTCCGGGCTGGACACCATCTCCGCGGGGGCGACGATCGCCTTCGCCATGGAGTGCTACGAGCACGGGCTGATCAGCAAGGACGATACCGGCGGGATCGAGCTAACCTGGGGCAACGACAGGGCGATGATTGCCATGCTCAAGAACATGGCTCAGCGGGAGGGGTTTGGCGCAGTGCTGGCCGATGGTGTCAAGAGGGCGTCAGAAAAGATCGGCAACGGTGCGGACGTCTTCGCCATTCATGTCGGCGGTCAAGAGCCAGCTATGCACGATCCCCGCGTTCTAACGACCACCTTCCCCGCCTACCAGGTTGACGCTACTCCAGGCCGCCACACACAGAAGGATGACAGCCGGCACGTCTGCAACGCCGCCGGCCTCTGTTCTTTCGGCGAGATGATCGGTAACTCGCCGTTCATGGCCCGGTATCTCGCTCTAGCCACCGGCTGGGAGCGGTCCACCGAGGAGCTGCTAATAATCGGCGAGCGGATTCACAATCTGCGCCATGCCTTTAACTTGAGAGAAGGCATCAACTGCAAGGATCGTGTAGTGCCTGGCCGGATAGTGGGGCGTCCGCCGAAGACGGAGGGACCACTTGCCGGAGTGAGCATAGACGTGGAGGGCGAGCTGGCTGCCTACGTTGCTAAGAAGGGCTGGGACCCGGCGACCTTCAAGCCGACCAGGGAGAAGTTGCTGGAGCTTGGGCTAGAGGACGTCGCCGCGGACCTGTGGCCGTAGCCGGACGCGGCCGCGGCGACGTCCTCTTGCCCTGATAACGAGGTGGTCCATATGCGAAAAGCCTCCCGGGTCTCGCCCGTTCGCTCCTAGGCACCTGGCAGCTCCACCACTTCATCGCCATCGGATTGGAGCTGAATATGCTGATTCTCACCAGGTGCGCTATAATGGCTGCCAACGTACGAAATCCTTCAGGGGAGGTTCAGCCATGCCAGCCAAGCCGGAGCTGCGACTCACTATCGGACTCGGCAAGCACGCCTCGCTGCGAGCGTTGATTGACGGCACAGTCAAGCCTGAGGGGATCGATCTCACCTGCGTGACCGATGTGCCTGAGCCATGGATGATGACCCTGGGCGAAAGGCTCCTCGGGGGCCAGTTCGATGGATCCGAGTTCTCAACCTCGTATTTCACCCAGCACAAGCTCGCCGGCGCGCCCCTGGTTGCTCTTCCCGTGTTTCCCTATCGCTCCTTCCGGCACCGCTGTATCTTCTGCAATGAGAACTCCGGCATCATGACGCCTGGTGACCTGAAGGGGAAGAGGATCGGACTGCATTCCTACGCGGCTTCGACTATGATCTGGGTAAGGGGCCTTTTACGCGACGAATACAGTATCCGGCCCCGAGATATCCACTGGTATTCGATGGAGGAGCTCGGCACCTCCGGAGCGAGAGCGTCCGGGGTTTCGATAGAATTCCTTCCGCCGCCGCCGGACGGGATCACGCAGATCGAACAGATCGCCCGCATGATCGCGCAGGGAGAGTTGGACGGAGGCGTATCGCCCACTGATCTCACTCGCCCCGGCGTACAGCGCCTTTTCCCCAACTCTTCGGAGGTAGAGGCCGAATACTACCGCAGGACCGGCATCTATCCCATTATTCACAGCTTTGTCGTTAATGAGCGCATCTTTCGCGACTATCCGTGGGCGCCACGCTCCCTGCTAGAGGCCTGCCGAAAGTCTGCTGCTCTGACCTCCCGGTACGTAGGCAACGACGACCTCGAACGCTGGGACCGTGATATGTGGGACACAGACCGGCAGATTCTGGGAGACAAAGACCCGAATTCCTGGGGGATGGGTGAAGGAGAGAGGCGCTCCATCGAAGCGTTTTGGGACTACCTGATGCTCGACGGCGCCATCTCATCCAAACCCGACATTGACACCTTCTATCCTCTATTCGATTCTTACGCCTTATGATTGGGGTACAAAAGGCTTGAGTCCAGCCGGGAGTTGAAGCCGCCCCGTCAAGGCCTCGGTTTGAGTTACCCGTTCGGCGCTTTCGCCGCCTTTTGGCGCACCCGCTCCATGAAACGCTCGAAGTCGATGACATAACGTTCGTGAGTACCTTCGGCAATCTTCTCCAGGTCATCGAAAACTACTATGGCGAAGGTGATGCGCTTACCCTCGACAGCCGTGACCTCCGCCTCAGCTCTGACCCGGAATCCCAATGGTGAAGCCGCCATATGCCGGACACTGATCTCCGTTCCGACGCTGCTCTCTCCCTCGTCCAAATAGGGCGTGATGGCGGCGATAGCGGCGCTCTCCATCAAGGTGACCAGGGATGGAGTGGCGAAGGAAGCAACCGTGCCGCTGCCGATGGCCGCTGCCGTCTGGCTCTCGTCGACCACGGTTGCTTCCTCTCCGCGAATTCCTGGCTTTATTCTCACGTTGTGTCTCCTTTGCAGACCAATGGTTACACGGAATCGGCATTCGGTGCCAGGAACTGGGAGCAAAGACTAAACTTTGGAAGTTACCTGGACCACCAGACTGCTGCGTCGTCTAGACTCCCAGCGTCTACTTGCAGATCTGCCATTATCCGCCTTAGAATACGGATTATCAAAGAGAACACCGGAATGATCCCGCCTTTCCTCAGCCGTTGAAACTGTGGGTGCGGTACTGCCGGTACTTTGCCCGAGGGGTTGATATATCTCGAAGGGGATGATAGAAGCTCGGGCCTTGTTTGTCAAGCACCCCCATGATTACCCGGCAGGAAAAGCATCAGAGCGGAGCTTTTTGCTCCGCTCTTCCATTATCCGGGCCAGCGTCTTCACCGACCGGCCCACGACTACCATCTTGTCTCGCTTCTTCCGACGCTGCGCCTCCCGACGCTCGCCCTTGGTCTTATTCATATCGCTTTGCCTCTTACTCGTACGCCGTGCCAGCAGTCCGGCATCAGGTCACTCTTCTGCCATGTCACTGATCTCACCTATCAGATTCTATCCTAAACTAGCCTTCACTTCTAGCATGAGTAACTCAACTTCCTCTCGGGTTAGATTTCGCCATTTCCCTTCTTCCAGGTCTCCCAGCTTTATCGGTCCCATTTGGATTCTTCTTAGCTGTAAGACGTGAAGGTGAAGAGTGGCGCACATTCGCCTGATTTGCCTCTTCTTCCCTTCAAACAACGTTATTTCCAGTAAGGTCTTATTAAAGCCTCGGCGGACTTCTCTCACTTGCGCAGGGGCGGTCATCCCTTCCTCTAGTTTCACACCCTTGCGCATTTCATCTATTTGTTCTTGTTTCACTTGGCCTGAGATAGCAGCTTCGTAGACTTTGGGAATATGAAATTTGGGGTGGGTGAGTTTGTGAGCCAGGTTTCCGTCGTTCGTTAGTAGTATTAATCCTTGAGAGTCCTCATCCAGACGGCCAACAGGGTAGAGACGATCCCGGGATCCAACAATGCCAGTCACCGTCTTTCGACCTTGCGGGTCGGTGACACTCGAGATAACTCCTGTCGGTTTATTGAGAACAATGTAGATTAGCTGTTGCGGGGCATCGACTCTGTTGCCATCGGCTTCAATCACGTCCAGGTTAGGATTGATCTTGGTTCCCAGTTCCCTGACTACTTCACTATTCACGGCAATCCGGCCTTGCAGGATCATCTCATCAGCTTTGCGGCGGGAGGCAATGCCCATATCGGCGAGGTACTTGTTGAGACGGATCAGGTCTTCTTTGGTCATGCTTGAATTATAGCCTATCGCTAGCCGGAAGTTGATCAGCTTTGACGAACATTTTGTTGTACGGACAAAGCGAGGCCCCTGGAAATCACCCAGCAGGCCCATTCGGAGGACGGACGACGTGGCGATGCGGGGTCGGCTCCTACCCGCCGGTTTCGAGGCCGTCTGCCCGTCTTGACTCGGCGTAGTATCTATCGTATAGTTGTAGTACGTTATAAGGATAGGTACTACAGTCGGGGAGGTGAACTCCATGAAAGAGCTGCTGACAGTCGTCACCAGGAAGGGACAAATAACTATCCCAGCAGAAATACGCCGCTCATTAGGAATAAAAGAAGGGGACAAGGTGGCATTGTCACTTGTCGATGAAGAGAAGACACAAGTAAGACTTAGACCAGTCCGATCAGTTGCCAAGCTGACGTTTGGCGCAGTCACCCCGCGCAAGAGGCCGGAGGACTTCAAGGAACTGCGACGCCTTTTCGAACAAGATACAGCCTCCGAGGTGATGACCGAAACGCCAGCTTCTGAAGAGCAATAAATGCGATTCCTCGATACTAACATCTTTCTTCGACATTTGCTCAATGATGAGCCAAGACAGTCCCGAGCGTGTCTCGCACTAATTGAGGCCATTGAGGAGGGCCGAATCACGACATGGACGACGGACCTGGTCATCGCCGAGGTGGTCTTCGTCCTGGGAAGCAAACACACCTACAACCTGGACCGGGATAGCATCCGGGATCTTCTGCTACCTCTCATCAGCTTGCCTGGCCTGAAACTCCCTCACAAGCGTTTGTACCGTCGGATCTTTGAACTCTACACCAGCCTGCCCATCGACTACATTGATGCATATCATGCAGCAATGGTTGAGAACAGCGATGAACACGTGCTGTACAGCTACGACCAGGACTTTGACCGTGTGGATAGTGTCAAACGGATGGAACCCACCACCAAGCACGGAGAATGACATGCGCGGTTTCATGACCCGCGCAACAGCAGCGACTCCGTTGAATGGCAGAAGAAGCATCCAACCGAAGATCGTGTCAGAGGTGTTGGGTCACGGCAATATCAGCATTACCCTGGACCTGTACAGCCACGTGCTACCTGCTATGCATCATGAGGCGGCTGCTGCGATGGATGCCATAATGGGTGGGTGAATCTTCTGCCCACAAAGCGGAGTGGATACCGCTTGCGTGCTTTACAGCAGGCAGAATCTTCGATCATACCTCAGAGGATGTCCAGCATACTACAACTAGCTCGTACTTATCCCTTCCCTCATCGAATCAAGTTCCTCTCGCAGCTTGTCACGGGCCCTCCACTGACCAACAGTTGTGCGTAAGCTCGCTGCAATCTTTTTGACTTCGTCCATCGACCTAAAAGCTTGAAAGGCGTCCCTGTCAGCCAGCTCGGTAGGTACAGGTGCTAGAGTCCACTTGACGAGACTTTTCAAATGACCAACTGCTGCGTCTCGATCTCCCAGTGGTTCTTTGTCCAGCACAAGCCTGCGCCGAAGCTCTTGACCACCTCCGAATAGAGCCCCTAGAACTTCAGCGCATAGATACAAGGCGACGTGCGAGAAAGCACCATACCGGAAGTAGGAGTATATCGTTGCCTCATCTCCAGTCTCCCCAGTCTCTACCTTCTGACGATACTCGTCCTTCGTTGCAGCGATTGCCTCACCCAAACGGTACACCAGCAGGAGGTGTCTTACGTTGAATTCTTCAGGGAACAACTGCCGATAAACCTTGTCATTATCAAACAGTTCTGGGCTATTTCTATGCGACGTGATTGGGTCCCCATAGAATGAATTCAGCCAAGTACCCAATTTGTCCGAATGCACGCCGGTGGATGACCTTCTATCCAGGCCACGCCGATAATGATATCCTATCCCTATTTTTGCGAATTCGTCCTCTATCCGGCTTTGCACCGGGTCCAGAACTCTCAGTTCCCACGGCTTAATGGGGTTCTGAGTGTTATTGTACCTAATGATGTTCTGTATCAATTGTTCGTTGGCCGATTCAACGATTCTGACCAGGACTTTAACTTCATCGACGGGACCTGCTTTCGATGCCCGATGTAGGCTCCCAAGAGTCTGGGCGCCGTTCACTACTGCTATCCCTTCGCATCGCACATGGTCTTGCTCGACCTTGGCCGATCGGGTAACCATCGTCACGCCATTATTAAATACCCAAAAATCTTTGGCGTCTTTCAGCGCAGTCTCTTCGATCTTCTTGTTAATGTTTTGCCGCGAACTACGAACACCAAGATAGTCCCGGATGTTTGCGCTGTAAAGCTCGTCCCCGTAGGTTTCCACTAAGCGAGCAAGTTCAGGGCCGGGAACACTTATGCAATGCGCCTTCCACTTCGGACCAAGCACGCTCGTCTCCGGGCCGTCAATCAACAGACGGACTTCATCCTCGATACGAATCGACGAGTATCTGGATTTATATAGTGCAAGGACTGCATCGACGCTCAACTGGCGGGCCTCTGCCACAAGTGAAATTCCTTCGTTCTGAAAGCGCCCGAGTCTGCCTGCAAGGTTATTTCTAACTGTCGCCAGCTCCTTGTCCACATTTGCACAGGCCATAAGGTTGTGTACGTAGTAGAGAACAACCGTGTTAATGTCTCCTGATTCGAGCGCATCACGAAGTTCCTGCGCACTTGCCCGCACCGCCTCTGATGGGATAGCGCTGAGGTCTGAGTCCAGCAGCCAAGCCAGGGCAGTGTTCAGGTCACTGGCTTTGTCCGCAGGTGGTTCTTTGTGCTCGTCTGGTCCAACCTGCCAATTCGGGGTTTCGAACCCCTGCGCTATGACAGCACGGCCACTTTCTCGATCCAGGTAGAAGAAGTCGACCTTCTTATCGCCTGACCCATCCACTACGTAGTCGCCGTATACCCGCTCATATTCCTCGGTGTTAAGCACGAGTGACATGGCAAACACAAGAAACCGATTAGACCGAATCGCATCCGGGAGTTCTTTCACCTTCTGCATGATCTCTTCAGTTGGTAGCACGCACAATCCTCCTTAATAGCCCGCAGGTGACAATTCCACCATCAACTCTATCGATGCCGTCTCCCATAATAGGTCTGCCCGCTGGAGTTTTCAATGAGAATACCCCACTCGGAACTACCGTCAATCTCCCGTCAAAACCAGGACAAGTCCTCCAATAAGGAGAAGCAGGGGGTGAAATTACGTGCAAAATGTGGTGCCGAGGGCCAGGATCGAACTGGCGACACACGGATTTTCAGTCCGTTGCTCTACCGACTGAGCTACCTCGGCGTAGGGTTTCCATCGGAGGCGAGAGCCCGCTGCGGCGGTACACTACGCGCGCTCCCGGCCACGCAAAGGATATTATATCAGAGACTTGAGAGCGTTGCCAGATGTTTGCGGTGTCAGATTCGTTGCGGCATGCCTTCTGGCCGGCTCGAAATGACTACACATCCATCTCCAGGCTGATATCCAGGGCCCGAAAAGAGTGAGTTAAGGCACCCGAAGAGAGGAAATCGACGCCGGTCTCGGCGATCGCCCGGGCGGTCTCCAGCGTGATACCTCCGGAGGCCTCAACGAGCGGGCGGGTACCGTCACTGGCACACGCTGCCCGGATGACCCGGACCGCCTCACGCATCTGCTCCACCGGCATGTTATCCAGCAGGATCAGGTCAGCGCCTGCTTCGGCGGCAACCCTCGCCTCTTCGATGGACTCTACCTCAACCTCGACTTTGATAGTCAGGGGTATGTTCCTCTTCGCCTTGGCGATGGCATCGGGCAAGTCGCCCCCGTAGCGGCGCAGTATGGCCAGATGATTGTCCTTGACCAGGACGCCGTCGCTCAAATTGTACCGGTGGTTGGAGCCACCGCCGACGCGCACTGCGTATTTCTCTACCAGCCGCAGGCCCGGAGTGGTCTTGCGGGTTTCCATGACTCGCACCGGCAGCTCCCCAACCTCTTGGACGAACCGCCTGGTCATAGTTGCTATGCCGGACAGACGCTGGAGGAAATTCAGCCCAACTCGCTCGGCGGTGAGGATGCTAGCGGCGCTCCCCGCCACACGCGCCACGATGTCACCCCGGCGCACCGGTGTGCCGTCAGTTACCAGCAACTCGACCTGGAGGGAGGGGTCCCACAGCGTGAAGGCGAGTGTGAAGACCTCTCCGCCACAGAGGATGCCATCAGACTTCATCAGGGCCTGGGCGCGTCCCTGATGCTCAGGGGGTACCAGGGCCCGCGTGGTGATGTCACCCCACCCAACATCCTCAGCCAGGGCCTGCTCCACAATGGCCCGGACGGCGGACAGAGGTAAGTCCATCAGCATCCTCCTAAAAAGCGATAATTGATCTCACCTGAGGGTCCCAAAGAGAATGTCGTACGCTTCCGCCAGACAGCCGATTCCTGCGGAAAGTCCTGCCGGAAGTGAGCGCCACGGCTCTCCTCCCTCAACAGAGCAGCCTCGGCCATGAGGCGTCCGACCAGGACGCCGTTAGTCAGCTCCCACGTTGCCCGGTCTTCCGGCTCCGGCAGCAAATTCTCCCATGAGGCAAGCACTCGACGGGCTACCTCTAATCCCTGTCCCGACCTGATTATGCCAACCTTCTCCCAGAGCAGGGCCTGCAGCGCTCGGAACGAGGCGTTAGGAGGGCTGGTCACCGGCTCCGGTGCAGCGAGTGGCTGCACGGCGCAGGCCGTAGCCTGTGGACTGGGTCCGGCCTTTTCTACGATCCGCTTGGCGATGACCAGCACTTCCAGCAAAGAGTTGCTGGCAAGCCGGTTAGCCCCATGGACGCCGGTGCAGGCAGCCTCGCCACAAGCGTAGATTCCAGGGACGTTGGTCTGCCCCCAGGTATCCGTCCGGATCCCACCCATCATGTAATGAGCAGCCGGCGCCACGGGTATGGGCGTTTGTGTGATGTCCAGTCCGTGGTCCAGGCAGAAGCGATATATCGTAGGGAAGCGGGTAGTGACTGTGCGAGCCGGCAGGTGGGAGACATCCAGAAGGACGTGGTCCGCGCCGGTGGCCTCCATCTCCCGAAGAATGGCACGGGACACGGTATCGCGGGGGGCCAGCTCCCCATCCGGGTGATAGCCGGTCATGAATCGACGGCCCAGCACGTTCTTCAGGATAGCGCCCTCGCCTCTCATGGCCTCGGACATCAGGAAAGGCGTCACACCGGGCAGGCTCAGGGCGGTGGGATGGAACTGCTCAAACTCCAGGTCCACCACTTCTGCCCCAGCCCGGAAGGCCAGAGCCACACCATCCGATGTGGCCACGGTCGGGTTCGTATTCCGCTGAAAGAGGTGGCCGGCTCCTCCGGTTGCGACGATAAGAGAGCCACCCGAGAATGTATCGTAACGGTTGGCCCGGCAGTCAAGGACAACCAGCCCCCTGAAGCACCCGTCTTCGACCAGCACCTTCGCCCCGAGGGTGTCCTCGAAGATCGTGATGCGCGGGGATGAACGGGCCAGGCTGCTGAGGGTTTGCTCAATCCTGGCGCCGGTAGCGTCTCCACCGGAGTGAATCACACGCGCCTGTGAATGTCCTCCCTCACGGGCCATAGCTATCTGCCCATCGACCGTATCGAACGGTACACCCAAACGGATAAGATCCTGGATGCGGTCTGCTGCCTCGTCTACAAGGACGCGTACCGCATCGGCATCACAAAGGCCAGCGCCCACTGCCAGAGTGTCCCGGAAATGGGCATCGGCTGAATCGAGCGCACCGATGGCAGCAGCTATCCCCCCCTGGGCGTGCTTGCTGTTGCATTCATCGACGCTTCCCTTAGTAAGAAGGAGCACCCGTCCCCGCTCCTGGGCCAGGAGCGCAGTGTAGAGACCGGCAATGCCGCTGCCCACGATTATGAAATCGTATGGCGACGTGTGGATCATGCCACCGCCAGCATGCGGTCTAGACAGGCCTTGGCCTTCAGCCTGATGTCCTCCGGCACGGTGATCTCGTACCGGTTTAACTCCAGGGCCATGAGAACGCTCTTAAGGTGAGTCTTCTTCATGTTTGGACAAAGCAGGGCGCTGCTAGCCGAGTAGAATACTTTGTCGGGATTATCGAGCCTCATCCGGTGAAGAATGCCCGCCTCGGTACCGATAAGGAAAGTGGTGGCCTTGCTCTCCTTGACATAACGCAGCATACCGGAAGTACTGAGGACCGCGTCAGCGAGGTCTACAACCTCCGACGCGCACTCCGGGTGCACCACCAACGGTGCGCCCGCATGAGCGGCCCTGGCTGCCTCGACATGCTCCCTCTTGAGCCGCTGGTGGGTAACGCAGTAGCCGGGGTAAAGAATAATCTCCTTGGTCGATTTTCGAGAGACCCAGTGACCCAGATGCTGGTCCGGGACAAAGAGGATCTGCTTCGCATCGATGGACTCCACCACCTGCAGGGCATTAGACGAGGTGCAGCAGACATCGCTCTCCGCCTTGACGGCTGCGGAGGAATTGACGTAACAGACGACCTTGGCTTCCGGGTACCGGGCCTTCCATTGCCTCAGGTCCTCGATATCGATCATCTCGGCCATGGGGCATCCCGCTCCCGCTTCTGGTAGCAGCACCGTACGCGTTGGGTTCAGGATCTTGGCGCTCTCAGCCATGAAGTGCACACCACAGAGAACGATAACCTCTGCATCGCTCTGGGCCGCCCATCGAGCCAGCTCCAGGGAGTCACCCACCCGGTCGGCGACGTCCTGCACCTCTTCCCGCTGATAGTTATGGGCCAGGATGATAGCTTTCCTTTGTTGTTTAAGTTCCTGGATGCGTTCCCGCATCTCATTCTTTTGAGTATCCATAGACTTAGTCCTTACGAGGCCGCCGGCAACCTGCCCGTCAAAGACCAGGGGCTGCTCTTCTCAATCACCACGTCGACCAGCTTGCCGAGGTGCTCGGCACTGTCGGAGAAGTGGACGATCTTATTGGTCCGGGTCCGTCCTTCCCACTTATCTCCCTTTCGCTGCTCAACCAGCACTTCCACCTGCGTTCCCACCAGGCGGCCGTTGTTCTCCCGGGCAATCTCCTCCTGGAGGGTCTCCAGAAGCTGCAGCCGGCGCTTCTTCTCGCCGAAAGGTATATCATCCGGCAGGCGGGCTGCAGCGGTGCCTGGCCTCGGTGAGTATGCTGCTACGTGCACGGTATCGAACCGGAGGCCCTGCAGGAGAGCCACAGTCCCGCCGAACTGTTCCTCCGTCTCTCCAGGAAAGCCCACGATAACGTCCGTGCTCAGGCTCACCTGCGGAATAAGGGCACGAATGCGCTCCACCAGGTCGGTATACTGACTCACGCTGTAACGACGCCCCATGCGACGGAGCATGTCGTCGTTCCCCGCCTGGACCGGCAGGTTGATGTGCTCACAGACCTTGCTCAGTCCGGCCACCGCCTTGACCAGTCTATCCGTCATATCCCTCGGATGGGACGTAAGAAAGCGTATGCGCTCCAGTCCGCTGATGTCATTCACTGAACGAAGAAGATCGGCGAGATCCGGCTTGCCGGGCAGGTCATGACCGTAAGAGTCCACGTTCTGCCCGAGGAGGGTAACCTCCCGCACTCCACGCGCCACCAGGCGTTCCACCTCGCAATGTATCTCGTCCAGTGGACGGCTTCGTTCCCGGCCCCTTCGGTACGGTACAATACAGTAGGTACAAAACTTATCGCACCCCATGATGATGGGAACGAATTCGCATATTTGCAGCTCATGGACAGGCTCGGCTGGAGCCTCGCCCGCCGGGCGCACCGTCGCCATGAAATCCTGAAACGCCTGGGGACCGAAGAAGGCGTCAACGTGCGGGAAACGCCGCTCCAGGTCGCTCACGTTCCCATCCACCATGCATCCGGTCAGGGCGATAGATGCCTGCGGGCGAGACCGCTTGACCGGTCGCAGTGAGCTTAGCTTGCTCAGCACCCGGTTTTCCGCACTCTGCCGTACGACACAGCTATTCAGCACAACGATGTCAGCTTCGTCAGCGGACGGCGCCACGACATACCCGCGCGCTTCCAGCTCCGCCGCCAGCCGGGCGGAATCCGCCTTGTTCATCTGGCAGCCCACTGTCCAGATGTGATAGGTTGGCCTACTGTCTGTCATAATTTGGGAGCACATTAAAAAAGAGTTGCAAATCTACTTTATTATCTTTTCCACGCCCTGTCAACGAACGGAGGGCACCCCACTCGTCCGCCCCGACAGTGCTTCATAGTGGTTGATAGTGCCTGGTTGTTCTTTGTAGCGGCCTGGGTCGCGGTCAAGGAAGAGGCCGCTGGCGTAGTTCGCGCAATGGCCCCTCTTAGCTGACGAGCGGGCGCCTCAGGAGGTGGTGGTCTCCTTGTCGTCGGGCACAACGGCCAGGTGAAGCTCAGCGAGCTGCTGTTCAGCGACCTCATCCGGAGCCCGCGTCAGGGGATCGTATCCCGCCTGGTTCTTGGGGAAGGCGATCACCTCCCGGATATTCCCTTCCCCAGCGAGGAGCATGACCAGCCGGTCGATGCCGGGGGCAATACCACCGTGGGGAGGGGCGCCATAGTCAAAGGCTTCCAGAAGGTGGCCAAAACGCTCTTCCATCTCATCCTGGCTATAACTCAGGAGACGCAGTATCTTCTCCTGAAGGTCACGGCGGTGTATACGGATGCTGCCACTGGAAAGCTCGTACCCGTTGCAGATGATGTCGTAAGACAGAGACCGCACCTTCTCCGGGGCCGTGTCCAGGAGCGGAATATCCTCTTCATGCGGGGCAGTGAACGGGTGGTGCACGGAGTCCCAGCGCTGCTCAGACTCGCTCCACGCCAGCAGCGGGAAGTCCAAAACAAAGGCGAAAGCCAGGAAGTTAGGGTCCGCCAGGCCCAGCCTTGAGGCCATCTCCTGCCGTAGACGCGCCAGCACATCGTTGACCACCTCCGCCCGGTCGGCCACGATGAGCAGGAGGTCGCCCGGCCTGGCCCCAAGGCGCTCGACCGTCTTCTGGAGCATCTCCGCACTCAGGTGCTTGGCCGCGACGGAATGGACAGACTCCGGCAGGCTGAGGTCCTCGCCAAGAATCCCGACCGTGACCAGACCCTTGGCGCCGAACTCCTTGGCCATCTGAATGAGCGTGTCCGTCTCCTTACGGGAGTAGTGCGCGCAGCCGGGGGCCGCGAATCCCTTAACGATGCCACCAGATGCGATAGCGCCCCGGAACACCTGGAACTCAGAATCGGCAACCAGGTCGGAGAGGTCAGACATCTCCATTCCGTAGCGCAGGTCAGGCTTGTCATTCCCGTACTTGGCCATGGCCTCCTCGTAGCTTAGGCGCGGGAACGGCTTCGTGATGCGGAACTGCGGCGTGACCGTCTCAACCAGTGCAGTGAAGAGCTTCTCCGTCAGATTCAGAATATCTTCCTGCTCCACGAAGCTCATCTCGAGGTCGAGCTGCGTGAACTCCAACTGCCGGTCAGCCCGCAGGTCCTCGTCCCGGAAGCAGCGCGCTATCTGGTAATACTTCTCGATGCCGGCAACCATCAGTATCTGCTTCAGCTGCTGCGGCGATTGAGGAAGGGCGTAGAACTTGCCGGGTGAGATCCGGCTGGGCACCAGGAAGTCCCTGGCGCCCTCCGGGGTGCTCTTGATGAGAATAGGGGTCTCCACCTCAACAAAGCCCCGCGCGTCCAGGAAATCCCGCATAAAGCGCACGACCTTGTGCCGGAGGAGCACATTATCCTTCATCCTGGAGCGCCGGAGATCGAGGTAGCGGTACTTAAGACGCAGAGACTCATCTACGTCGGTCTCTTCATTGACATAAAATGGAGGCGTCTTCGAGGGGTTCAGTATGCAGACGCTATTGGCTGTGACCTCGATATCACCCGTAGAAAGCTTCGGGTTTTCGGTCCCCTTGGGGCGCCGGTGCACCTCGCCGGTAATCTGGAGCACGTATTCCGCCCGTGCATCAGAGGCAACAGCGTGGGCCTCCGGGGTGTTTTGAGGATTGAAGACCACCTGGGTCATGCCATCCCGGTCCCGCAGGTCGATAAAGATAAGGCCTCCATGGTCCCGCCGGCGGTGCACCCATCCCGCCAGTGTAACCGTCTGGCCTATGTTGCTCGTATTCAAATGGCCGCAACTGTGGGTCTTAAGCAATGGTTTTGCTCCATTTCACTGACATTATCTCTTAACCATTAAAGTATATGTTGCTGGAGTTATTCGCACAACACCTTTGCAGGTCGAGATATGGCTGAGACTTCCGTTCGGGGAGGTTTCGGCCTGGCCAGCAGATATCATCCGGTAAACTGCATCGAGAGACGGAAACCTTGTTCCGGAGAGCGCCGTGTGTCATAATGAATTAGCGATGAACAGGCGGACTGACGTCGTGGACGAACAATCAGAGGAAGAGGCCGGGCCTAGCGCCAAGGGGCTACTCAGTTCCGCGGGACGACGGGCAACCAGCCAGCGCACGCTGCTTCTGGAACTGATCCGCGGGGCCCAGCAGCACCTGGATGCGCCCGAGCTTTACCGGCTGGCACGCGAAAGAGACCCGCGCATCAGCCTCTCTACCGTATACCGCACGCTGACGATGCTCAAGGAGATGGGGCTGGTCAACGAGCTCCACTTTGCCGAGGAACACCACCACTATGAGGTAAAGCCTCCTGCCGAGCATTTCCACCTGGTCTGCCTCGGATGTGGGCGCGTGGTGGAGTTCGAGAGCCCGCTGACCGCACAGCTCAAGGCGGAGCTGACGGCCCGCCACGACTTCGAGATAACCAGCACTGCCATCGACCTCGCCGGCTATTGCTCCGACTGCAGGGAGCAATAGGCCTATCCTACGCTAGATGCTTGAGGTGGATATCCCCGGCAGGGGCTCCTACCGCCTGGTAAACCTCGTCCTGGACTTCAACGGCACCATGGCGCTTGACGGCGTGCTTCTGGATGGCGTCGCCGAGAGACTCAAAGCGCTGGCCCGCGTGCTGGAGGTGACCATCGCCACCGCAGATACCTTTGGGACCGCAGGGGCCGTTGAGGCGAGCACCGGGCTAAGGGTGCTCAGGATGGAACCAGGCAGGGAGGACGCCCAGAAGCTCTCACTGGTGGAACGCCTCGGCAAGGAGCAGACTATCTGTATCGGTAACGGGGCGAACGATGTCCTGATGCTGCGCGAGTCCGCCCTCGGGATCTGCATCATCGGCAGCGAGGGAGCCTCCGCCCAGGCGCTGGCCGCCGGCGACATGGTCTTTAGCGAAATTAACGCTGCCCTGGACGCCCTGCTCAATCCCCGACGACTGGTGGCAGGCCTGCGGAAGTAGCCCCGCCAAATTGGGGGATCGCCCATGGTCGGACTCGGTGGGTCGGTGGTTGGCCGCTGCATGGGGCATCGCCCATGGCGCAATGCGGGCGAACCGTTCAGGGCGCACCGCGGGGAGGATCGCCGGGAGCGAGGTAGCCGGGTTGTCGGTTGGGAGCCGCAGGGGGGTTGCCCATGGTCGAAGTAACCGGGTTGTTGGTTGGGTGCCGCATGGGGCGTCGCCCGGCGCTAAAGCGACCGGGCTAAGAGGACCAAGCCCACTGAAGGGGCTGCCTTAGCGTTGGTTGGAATAGGATACGGTGCTTACGTAGTGATGTAGCGTGGGGCTGGGTGCCTGGTCAGGTAGACAATGTAGGATCGGGAGGATAACGCGTTGCCGTTGTAGGGGCGATGGCACTGCCTCGCCCGCTGGCCGCATGATCGGTCTACCTCCACCCCGGCTACCTGTCGCAACTGCCTTTATGGTTGGCCCAGTTGAATCTCAGCTACCTGCTGCTCCCGTCTGACTGTGCCAACCATGGCGAGCTTCGACCGACCACCCATTCGGTGCTTCAGCATCTCAACAACGCTGACGCGGCGAGGAGAGCCGTGTCTCATGATTCTGGGATCCCCTAATTCGCCTGTAGACTCGGCTCCTCGTGCATGACAGATCAAGTACGGCGATGACGCATTAGCCAAACGTGGGCTGGCCGCGAGCGGACGTGACCTTTTCCTTGCTCGGCACGGGGGTACTGAGAGTTCGCCTGGCGTCAGAATGGGAGCAGGTGGGAGCGTAGGAGGTCCGAGAGCGGAGCCAGGCCGATGGGTATGACCTCGATGGGTATGCCCGTGAAATCAAAGAACTCCAGAACGTCTTCGTCAGAGAATGGGGTAGTGCCCGCGTCGAGCAAGAGGATTCGCTGGTATAGCCCGAAATTCTGCCGGGCGTCGACGCCATCCCACCCCAGCCTCTTGACGAGAGCCCTTTTCCAGTGGTGCAGCCAGGCTGGTGTGGTGTAGAAGGTATTCGCTTCCCGGTCCAGCTCCCTCCTCTTGGACCCCAACAGAGCGTCGAAGCAATCATTCACCGGCAGCCGCCGTGCAGGAAATCTGGCAATGATTCCTTCGATGTCACGATGGCAGAGACCGATCAGCACTACGGCTTCATCCGCCGCATCAAGAGATCGCTCCAGGGTTTTTACCAGTTGCCGCTCCAACACATTCGGGTCGATGCAGGGCGCCGGAGCGAGGTAAGAGACGGGAACCTCCAGGCTCGCCAACTTCAGGGCGTCTTCCACCTCGTCTCTGAGGATCCCGCAACTCACGAGAGCCCTGGGACCCCTCATTGTGCCGGACGGTTCCCTGCAATCGGGTACCGGTCTTGGCAGAATATCCATACTTTACATAATACCGGTCGCCAGTCAGGGTCGCAAATCGAACAGGCCCTAGCCTACTTGGGCTTCTCCTCCAGGGCCTTGAGCACCTTCTCGGCAGTCAGGGGCAGGCTGGTCATTCGGATGCCGGCAGCGTTGAAGACGGCGTTGGCGATCGCAGGAGCGGTGGGGCCAATCGTTCCCTCACCAGCCTCCTTGGCGCCGAACGGCCCCTCCGGGTCCCATGAAGGGACGTGCACGATCTGCGTGTTCGGCATCTCGAATGGCGATGGGATTGCATAGGATGCCAGAGAAGGATTGAGGGCGGTGCCGTCGCCCCAGACCAGGTCTTCAGTGAGAGTGAAGCCAACCGCCATGTGCATTGAGCCTTCAAGCTGTCCTTCGACTGCCATCGGGTTTATGGCCGTGCCTCCGTCATGGGCGCTGGTCAACTGCAGCACGCTAATCTGGCCCGTGTCCGGGTCCACCTCGACCTCAGCTATCTGCGCGCCGAACGTATATGTCTCGTAGTTCATCTTGTCGGGCGGGTCGTAGGACGCCTCTCCTACCACGGGCCGGCCCATATTGACGTCGATGGCCTTCTTGGCGACCTTGCTAAAGGAAACCCGGCGCTCCGGCGTGCCGCGGACGTAGATGAACCCTCCGGAGGCTTCCAGGTCAGCCGGGTTGGCCTCAAGCTCATCGGCAGCCACAACCAAGAGCTGCTTCTTCACCTCCGAGGCGGCCGCTTTCACGGCATTGCCGGCAAAGACCGTCTCACGGCTGGCGTAGCTACCCAGGTCGGCAGGGACCAGGTCCGTGTCCGCCCGGACAAACTTCACCTGGTCCGCGCTGGCGCCGAGCTCCTCGGCGGCGATCTGGAGCAGCAGGGTATCCGATCCCTGCCCGGTGTCAGCGGCGCCGGAAAGCACCGAGGCCGCGCCGTCCTCGTTTATGCGCACCACTGCGGACGAATAGGTGGGAACATCCGGGCGCTGCCGGAACCCGGCGCCGGAGGGGAATCCGCTGCAGCCCACACCGATGCCCTTGTAGGGGCCGAGCTTGCCTCGCTTCTCCGCCCAGCCGGACTTGCTTGCTACTTCCCGGATGCAACTGGTGAAGCTGGAGCTTAGTATCTTGAAGCCAGTGGCGGTGGTATCACCCGTCTCAAGAGCGTTGCGCAGACGTATCTCCAGGGGGTCCATGCCGATCTCCTGGGCGATCATGTCCAGCTGCGTATCGCCCGCAAAGTGTCCCTGGGGCGCCCCGTGGCCCCGCATGGCGGCTCCAGGGGGCTTGTTGGTGTAGGCCCGGACGCCTTGGTATCGGTAGCTCTGATACCGGTAGGGCAGGCTTAGGAAGATGCCTACCAAGAGAATGCTGGCCGGCCCGTAGGAGTTGTATCCCCCGCCGTCCGAGATACAGCGCACGTCCCGGGCCACGATATGGCCCTCCCGGTCTACGCCCGTCTTCATCCAGAGCTTCAGTGGATGGCGCCGCTTGGTGCCGTAGAACTCCTCGTCCCGGTCATGAACGATCTTCACTGGCCGACCGCACTTCATCGAGAGCAGGGAGGCGCAGAAGTCAGGGTCGCCCATGCCGTCCGACTTGCCGCCAAACCCTCCCCCTACGAACGGCAGGATGACCCGCACCTGGCTCTCGGCGAGCCCCAGGGTCAGTGCAAGGTCGTTCTTGATCAGGTAAGGGATCTGAGTCGAGGTCCAGACCGTCAGGCGTCCGCTCGAGTCGTAGCTGGACAGGCACACATGCCCTTCCATAGGCACGTGGCTCTGAGTCTGGGTCAAGAAGGTGTCCTCCCTGGCATAGAAGGCTGAGTCCATCAACTGGTCAACATCGCCAAAGACCAGCTTGATCTGGCGGCTGACGTTATTCTTGGCGGTGTCGTGAATTTGCGGGGCGTCAGGCTTCAGCGCCTCCTCGGGATCGAAGACCGCCGGGAGCACTTCGTAGTCTACCTGGATAAGGTTCAACGCCTCCAGCGCCGTGTCCTCGTCCACTGCAGCTACGGCCGCGAGCGGGTCGCCGATGTAGCGCACCTTGTCCAGGGCCAGGGGATACTGGTCGGCGAATGCCGGTTTGAAGCGAAGGACATTGTACTTTTGCTTCAGGGTGTCTTCGGCCGTAACTACAGCCTTGACTCCGGGCAAGCTCTGTGCCCGGCTGGTGTCGATCTTCAGGATACGGGCATGAGCATGCGGGCTACGCAAAATCTTACCCTGGAGCATGCGCGGCAGCGTGATGTCCGTCGCAAACTCCGCCTGTCCGGTGGCCTTGGCCGGACCGTCCAGCCTGGGCAACCTCTTGCCAACTACCGAATACTCTTGTGCCATCCTACGTATTCTCCTTCAAGGCCGCCTCTGACTAATAAGCTTCCTCTCACGCAGAGGCAGACGTTTACTTCGCACCAAAGTCAAGGGCGCCCTCGCAGGCCGCCCCAACAAGGAGCATTATACACTACTGCTTACCAGCCGGTCGCTAGCTGCTTCAACAATAGGGGCGCAAACAGCTCGTAACCCTGCGTCACAAAGAGCGTTCCGGTGAACTGGGTCGTGGGCCCCACGGAGAAGACTACGGTCGAAGTCACCTCCACAGGCATGGCAGTTGTGCTGCCGGACGAATCTCCCCAATTCAACTCCATATCAACCGGTATTGAAATAGTGCCTCCTGGGGCCATCCATCGGGGTGCAGGCGGAGTGCCGAGTCTAAGGATCGAGCTTCCGGCCTGGACCGGGTCGGACGGAGGCACCAGTAGCTCCATGGCCATCCAGGTTTCCGTGGCATTGCGGAGTTCGAACGTGATAACGCCAGTTGCGGCTTCTGCGTCTCTGGCCGGCGTAGTAGGAGGAGAATACTCAGCCGACAGATCAGCCACCTGCTGACCGACGACAGTACTTGCGGATGGACCCGCTCCCCCCGCCAACGACATACCCCTGATGTTCGCCATGGTAAATCGTCTCACTGGCTGCCCCGGTGCGGAAATAGGAACGCCATTGATTGTAAAGTCGTCGCGATAAGAGGTGCATGGAACCTTGAACTGAGCTGCAATTATCGGCACTCCATCAGGCCCGTCGAAAAGCAACAGGAAATCGCCGCATCCTTTGTCTTTGCTCAGATAGAAGTAGACCATTGTCTCCCCGAAGGACCCCATATCAATGCGATGGTCTCCGTAAGGGGGCCGACCGAAGTAAAAATTCGTTCCGAGCAGTGCATTGGTTATGGTCATCACGAAATAGCCACGGGAAGGGTCATAACCCGGGGGATACAGACTAGGCGGATTGCACGGCAGACAAGGGCCCGTAAAGTGCGTCAATTGGACCGTGGGAGTAGAGTCTGCGGGCTCCCCACTATTCCAACCCGCCGGGTACAATGGCCCGGCAAGAACAAAGTCGCCCCCTTGACCCTGGCCTACAAGGCCGGCGCCGTTGACCAACGCCCTGGCATCCGCTTGCCGGCTACCCAGGCCCGCTGCCAGTACCGCACCCATCATGACCGCACTCAGTGCCAGCGAAAGGGCAACAGATGCCCGCCACTCATGCCCGGACGGCGAGCGACGTAGGATGGCCAGGCACCGAATCAACTGCCGCAGCGTTCGTATGTTTCAGCCTCCTAATCTACTGTGCGTGCAGGACCATAGAGGTCCGCGTAAGTCTGACCGCAGCCTGGAGTAGCATGTATCTACCACCCGCTACTCAATGCTCGTTCAGCCAGGGGAACATACACGGTCTCCGGGGTGGTAAAAACTAGGAGCTGGCTGATCTGCGACGTGGGCCCGAAGGAGATAACCATGGTCGCCGTGATAGGCGGTGGAGGCACCTCCGCCATCCGCAGCTCTTCGGTACCGGCTCCCACCGCGTTCAGAGTTTGGGGCACATAACCGAAAACATCAAGCTCAAACAGGCCGGTCCCGGAATTGACGATAAGGGCGTCTGGACTCTCCAGGTTGCCGCCCCCTCCTACAACAATCTAACCAAACCCCAGTCGCACATTCGCCTGCATGGATGTAGCGGTGAGGTTCTCCAGGTTGATTCGGACCCTACCCCGGCCCGAGTTGCGAATCGTCACTGGACAGGCGCCGCAGGTCCCGACCGGGTCGCGGTTATCAACCATAGCTCCGCTAACCGGGTCAAAGGTAAATACTACTGTCTCCTGCGCCAGACTCGGCGTGCAAGGGATGTTGAACACGCCAAGCCTGACAAGCGTGCCGTCCCTGGTCCGCCCCCAGAGAATGAAATCACCGCAGCCCTTACTGCGGCGCAGCCAGAACCGAAAGCTGGTCTGATCGATCTGGCCTATTTCGAAAAGCTCCGTTTGTGAAGGCGACCGGCTCCAGAGCAAAGTGCCGTCAAAAACCTCAGACAACTGAACATCGAAGTATCCCATGTCGGGATCATATGCCGGATCCAAGCCCGTACAGAGACCACAGGGGCCGATATAGTGTGTTATGTTGACAGTCGGCACACTCGCCAGAGGTCCGGCTTTGACCGTCTCATGGCCGGCACTGGCTACCGCCAGAGCGACCATAACCGCCAGGCTAATGGCTACCGATAGCCCGGCTGGCAGGCGCCATCCCGTCCACAACTCGGAATGCAGTAGACCTGCCAGATAGCGGACCACACCACGCGCCTTGCCCAAGGTCACGCCTCCTCTCCTTTATTGCCCTCTATGAATATGCGTCTATTAAGGCCTCTACCAGACCCGGAATCGTGTACTCTTTAGCCTCCACATCCACTGGGAGCCCCAGCTCTCTGGCAGTCTTGGAGGTTATCGGGCCGATGCATGCCACCTTTACACCCTCCAGCAGACTGAGCACTGGTCGATCCTGTGTGCCGGTCGGTGGTTCTGCCGTTCCCGCGTCTTGTTCCAGCAGGGCTACGAAGTTGCTGACTGTGGACGAGCTGGTGAAGGTCACGGCATCGATCTTCCCCGAGGCCAGCATAAGACGTACTGGTCCAGCCTCGGCCGAGGCCGGGACCGTGCGGTAGGCATCTACCTCGTCGACGACGGCCCCCTTTTCGCGGAGGCCGATGGCGAGCGCCTCGCGGGCGATGTCGGCACGTGGGAGAAGTATCCGGCTTCCGGTGACATCTTCCATGCCCTCAATGATCGCTTCGGCTACGTACTGTTTTGGCTGGTAGGTTATGCGCAGCCCGGCATTGGTGAGCTCCTTCGACGTGGCGGGACCGATAGCGGCCAGGCGGGAGCCGGACAGGGCTTCGGGACCCTGGCCCAAAGTGCTGAGACGTTCCAGCACCGCCCGCACGCCGTGCACGCTCGTGAAAACGATCCAGTCGTATTGCCCCAGGTTTTCCAGAGCACGGTCCAGCTCCGAGAAGTCTTCCAGAGGTTCGATCTTAATTGTAGGGCACTCGACGGGCTCCGCTCCCTCGTCCCGCAGCAACGCCGAGAGAAAGCTGGCCTGCTCCCTGGTACGCGTGACGAGCACCCGCTTGCCGGAGAGCGGGCGGTTATCAAACCAGCGAAGCTTTTCCCTTAGCGAGACAACCTCGCCCACGATGGTGATGACCGGAGCCGTCAGGCCGGCCTCCCGGGCCTTCTCCACGATGTTCGAGAGGGTGCCCACCACCGTCTCCTGGCGGGGCATGGTGCCCCAGCGAATGAGACCCACGGGCGTCTCCGGCGAGCGCCCGTGCGTCTGAAGCTTCTCCACGATATTGGGCAGGTTTTCCATACCCATAACGAACACCAGGGTGCCAACACCCGTAGCGATCTTGTCCCAGGCGATAGTGCTCTTGCCCTTCGTCGGGTCTTCGTGCCCGGTAAAGATGGCCACCCCGGTAGTGAAGTCACGGTGGGTGACCGGTATGCCGGCATAGGCCGGCACCGCAATTGCCGAAGTTACCCCCGGGACCTCTTGAAAGCGGACCCCGGCCTCCACCAGCGCCTCCGCCTCTTCTCCGCCCCGGCCAAAGACGTAAGGATCGCCGCCCTTGAGCCTGCAGACCGTCTTTCCCTGTTTCCCAAGGTCAACCAGCAGGAGGTTGATGTCATCTTGCTTCATGGCATGACGGCTGGCCGCCTTGCCAACGTAAATCATTTCGGCGTCAGGCCGGGCCTCGCGCAGAAGCTCCGGGCTAGCCAGCCGGTCATGAACGATCACGTCCGCCCGACGAATACACTCCAGGCCCTTGACGGTAATCAGGCCGGGGTCACCCGGCCCCGCTCCTACCAGATAGACGATACCTTTATTCACTTTGTCTCCCCGGCCTGGGCGGCCGCTTGCCGGACCAAGTCCCAGGCCTCTTGAGTTCGATTATCACGCAGCAGGTCCAGAAGCCCTTTCGCCATAAGCTCCCGCCAGGTCGCTTCACGCAGTCCCGTGTCCGGGAGCCGCTCCCGAAGGTGTCCGCGGTAGCGCGCCAGGTCCTCCAGATGTTTAGCATATTCCGGCGGGTAGAGCTCTTCCAGCTCCTGCCGGAGCTGCCGGGCAAGGGCCGGGCTCTTACCCCCGGTAGTAATGGCGATGTTCAGATCGCCGCGGCGGAGCGTTGCCGGTACGATAAAGTTGCAGTGGGCGGGGTCATCGGCGATATTGACCAGCAGGCCCAACTCCTGAGCTTCGAGAAAAACGGCTTCGTTCACCCGCGGGTCATCCGTGGCGCCCATAGCCAGGAACGCACCGGACAGATCGCCGTGCCGGTATTCCCTCTCCTCGAGACGTATAACCCCCTCGCGGGCCCACTCCCGTACTTGAGACGACACACGGGGAGCGATCACCAGAACCTGCGCCTCGTACTCCCGGAGGGTCCTGACCTTGCGCTCTGCAACACTGCCGCCGCCGATAACTACACAGAGCCTATTGCGCAGGTCTAACGCTATTGGGTAGTAACGAGCCACGAGGCCATTATAGCCTGATAGGGGCCGGCCCTTCAATGAGTTTGAATCCTGGACGCGAGAAGCGTATAATCCGCACATCGTGACAAATTCAGGCAGGGAAGGTCAGGCCACTCTGGAAGAAGGGAGGGGCCGAAGGCTGCACTACGGCTTCGTGGTCGTGGCCATGGCCGGGCTCACCGTTCTCGCAGCGCTGGGGCTCGCCCGCTACCCCTACGCCCTTATCCTACCCTCGATGAAGGACGCCCTGAACCTGAATTACACGGAGATGGGCCTACTGGCGACCGGCTACTTCGCGGGGTACCTGGTATTCGCGGTGCTTACTTCAATACTGGCAGCGAAGTTCGGTTCGCGGGTGGTCATGTTTGGCTCCATGGTTGTTGCTGCGCTTGGCCTGGGGGCCACCGGACTGGCCCAGGGGTTTGAGGTCGCCCTGATCACGCGTATCGTCACCGGCGCCGCGACTGCGGGAGGCTACGTGCAGGCGATGGCGCTACCCGCCGCCTGGTTCACCTTCCGTCGCAGGGGGATGGCCTCGGGCATCCAGGTCGGAGGCGTGGGCATTGGCTTTATCGCATCAGGCGTCATCATTCCCATGCTCCTCTTGACGTCTGCGGCATCCGGCTGGCGCTATGCCTGGTTCTTCCTGGGCGCTGCGGTCCTGGTTATCGCCGTGGCCGGGGGTATCTGGTCCCGGAACCGGCCCTCCGATATGGGACTTGAACCTTTTGGCCCTCCGGACCCTCCTACCGACGCCCCGACAACTCCCGCTCCCCTGGGCGAGGTCTACAAATCGCGACTGCTGTGGCATATATCTGTTCTGTACTTGCTGTACGGATTTACGAACATTGTAGTAATGACCTTCTTTGCAGCCTACCTGACCAGGGAGCTTGGCATCGGCGACGCCGAAGCGGGGAAGCTCTTTGCGATATTGGGAGCGGCGGCAATCCTGAGCGGCGTCGCCTGGGGCACGGTATCCGACCGTGTCGGACGCAAGTACGGGCTGGCCCTGTCGCTGCTCCTTCTGGGCATGGCTTCCGCCACCCTGGCGGGGTTCCATGATCCGGTCGCAATATACGTGGCCGGAGCGCTCTTCGGCTTCTGCCTGACCGGCGCCCCAGCCATCGTCGCCGCTGCGAGCGGCGATTACTTCGGACCGCGCATGGCCGCCCCGGCCCTCGGATTCCTCACGGTTTCCTTCGGCCTTGGCCAGGCCATCGGGCCCGGCGTCGGCGGCTACATCGCCGATCTAACCGGATCGTTTGTCATTCCATTCTACCTGGCCGGCGCCACTTCGATCATTGCCGCGGGTGGCTCCCTGCTCTTGCGAAAGTAGGGGGCTGGTTGCGGGGGTTGGGACGGTCGCTGCGGTTTCGTGCAATCAAGACCGGGGATGACAAAAGAGGACGGATTCGAGGCCTGGCAGCCGGGCTTACCGGCATCGGCCTGGTTGCCCTCCTGCTGTCGGCGCCATCCTGGTTACCCGGACAGGCCAGAGCCGAAACCGTGCCCCTGACCGGGCAAGTGGCGCCGGACACTGCCGGCTCTCCGGTCACGGTGCTTCCACGCCGCGCCGCCCTGCCGTTGCTGGCCCGCAGCTGGGCATCAGAAGATGAGCAAGTATCTCCCGCCATTGCCCGGGCCAACTATTACCGGTCGATTGCCGGAGTCGACCCCGTATCATCACATCCCGCCATCGAGTCGGCGGCCCAGAGCCATGCCGACTATTATCTTCTGAACTACGGCGACTCGGAAGCAGAGACATACGGGCCCCATGGTGAGGTGGCCGGCAAGCCCGGCTATACGGGCCGGTGGCCATCCGACCGGCTGGTCGCCGCCGGATATCCCTGGCTCGGAGGCGCCGAGGTAATGCACTTCATCAACGACCCGGTAGCCAGCATCGATGGCTGGGTCTCCGGGATCTACCACCGGGTTCTCATCCTGGATCCCAGCGCCCGCTACGCCGGATACGGCGCCGGTAGGGCCGGCCGGGCTGCCGTGGATGTCCTCGACCTGGGCAGCGGCCCGCGGTCCCCGGAGGCGCCGTCGGTTACACCTTACCCGCTCGTCTACCCGGCCGACGGGCAGACGGCCGTGCCCGCCCTGTGGAGCGGCGCCGAAGCCCCAGACCCGCTGCCGCCGGGAGCCTCCCGGCCGGTGGGCTACCCCTTCACCCTGCAAGGAGTCGGCGGACCCCTTCGTGTCGATGGCTTCGAGTTGACCGACGCCGCGGGCCAGCCGGTCGCCGTCCACCCCAGTCCAGCCGAATGCGCCATGTTCAACTGCTACGCGGCGGTCCCCGTGGCGCCCATGACGCCAGGGGCCGAGTACACGGTAAGCGCCTGGGGCACTGTCAGCGACACCCCCTTCGACAGGACCTGGAGGTTCACGACGGCGCCTTAGGCGCGATCCGCCGATGACAACGGCAACATGGACGAGCGGGGCAGCACCTAGCACCTCGAGTAGGACCCGGAGAACCGCTTAGTCAAAGTATCTAGCGACTCAGACGGAAAGCTCTATGTCGCGAGAATGGCCTTCGACGGAGACGGCCGCCGGGTCAAGAGGGTAGACAACAACGGCACCATCCACTATGCTGGCTCGCACTACGAGAGAAACGTAGGCACTGGCATGGCGCCCGGAAACACCGTGAGGAAGTTCTATTATGCCCAGATGGGAGAGATCAAGAGACTTATTGCCATGCGGACACCGATAGAGGGGACTCCTACACTGCAAGACGACGTGGCTTCCACTCTATCGGACGGCTTGCCACCCAGCGCTGGGTTGCCATCAACAAATCCCTGGCCGTGATGCGTCGGGACCTAGTCCAACAGCTGCGCGGTATGCACCACCCGAATCCCCGATCCCCGTTTCCGAAGGCCGGACTCGATGTACATGAGGCAGCCGGGGCAGTCACAGGCGACGGCGTCCGCTCCGGTGGCCTCGATGGCGTTGAGCTTCTTTTCCAGCAGGGCGGCCGAGATCTCCGGCTGATCGAGTGAGTAGGTACCGCCGTAGCCGCAGCAGCGGTCCGGCTCGGTCATCTCCAGGAGCTCGTGGCCGGACTCGCGGATCAGTTGCCTCGGCTCGGTGTGGACGCCCAGGCCGCGCTTGAGGTGGCAGGAATCGTGGTAGGTCACCTTGAGGACATGGCCTGGCTCAGCTTCGGGCTTCGCCGATAGGCCCGCAAGATAGGGAGCGAAGTCCTTGACCCTTGAGGCCAGGGCCTCCGCCCGGGGCAGCCATTCGGGATCGGATGCGAAGAGACGCGGGTACTCCTGCTTTAGCACCAGGCTACAGGACGGGCAGGCGGTCACGATTGTCTCCGTGTCGACGCTCTCCAGGGAAGCAATGTTGCGGCGCGCCATCGCCAGCCCGGACTCACGGTCCCCGCTGAAGATCGCCGGTCCGCCGCAGCAGACCTCTTCGGCCGGGTAGGTCACTCCGACGCCCCGCCGGTCGAGGGCTTCCACGACCGCCCTGGCCATTTCCGGCTGCACCAGGTCCATCATGCAACCGGTGTAGAAGGCCACACGGTCAGTGGCCGCATCGGATAGCTTCGGAGGCCTCTGCTTATGGAAGGGAACGGCGGCAGGTCGGGGCAGTGTTGCGCCCTTCGGAAACGGAGCGACGAAGCCGGGCAGCATCCGCGCCCCGGCCAGGACGGTCCGGAAGCGGTCCCGGTCGGGCAGGATACGGCGGTTGACGAACGACTTGGCCCACGGAAGTCCGCGCCCCTTGACGTTGCGCTCCTTCAGGACCTGAATCATGCGGGGGACGTCGATCATGGCCGGGCAGACCTCCACGCATTTCCCGCAACCGACACAGAGATGCGTCAGGTCATCCGCCTTCTCTAGATTCTCCAGGAAGGCGGTCAGGATAGCGCCGATGCCCCCGTGGTAGACCTCGCCAAAGACGTGACCCCCAACCACCTGAAAGACCGGACAGACGTTGAGGCAGCCTCCACACTTGATGCAGTAGAGGGCTTCCCGGAAGTCCGGGTCCTCACGCATGCCAAGGCGTCCGTTATCGACAAGGACAATATGGACCTCCTCCGGCCCGTGGACCCCCCGCACCAGGATCTTTTCGATGTCCATGGTCCGGCTGGGCCCGGTGATGTAGGATACGTAGGCGGTCATCTTGTTGCCCCCGGAGCTGCGGCTCAACAGCTGGAGGACCAGGGCGGAGTCCGGCAGTCCCGGGATTATCTTCTCGTACCCGACAAAGGCGAGATGCACGGGCGGGAGCGTACTCACGAGCCGGCCGTTGCCCTCGTTAGTGACGATCACCAGGCTTCCGGTCTCGGCGAGTGCCATGTTGGCGCCAGACACACCCAGGTCCGCCTCGATAAAACAGCGACGCAGCTCGCGTCGGGCCAGCTTCGTCAACGTTGACGGGTCCGGAGGTACTTCCTGCCCCAGTTTTTCGCTGAAAAGACGGGCGATCTCCTCGCGCGTCTTATGGATCGCCGGGGTAACGAAGTGAGATGGGCGCTCGCCGGCAAGCTGGATGATCCATTCACCGAGATCGGTCTCCACCACCCGCACACCGGCTGCCTCGAGGTGATGGTTCAGCCGGATCTCCTCGGTCAGCATAGACTTCGATTTCACGGCCATCTTGACACCGTGCTTCCGGGAAAGCTCCAGGGCGTATTCCCGGGCCGCGGCGGCGTCTGAGGCCTCGTACACCACGGCGCCAGCGCTCTCCGCCTCCTCCTTGAAATTGCGGACGAGGTCGGGCAGGTCCTCTATCGAGGCTTCTTTGATGGACCGCAGCTTCCGGCGCATCCCCTGCCAGTCGATGACGGCCATCGCCTCGGCCCGACGCAGGTTGGCGCTGCTGGTCGCCCGGTCCAGGGCCAGCCTGACCTGGGGGTTCTCTACGGCTTCCTTGACCCGCCGGCGGAATGTCCGGTCCAATGCAGTATCTCCTCTTCTTTAGGGGCGCAACTCGCCCGACTGGCTAATTATACACCGGCCGTCAAAGAAGAGGATCGCGAGTACCAGCAGGCCCGACAGACCTGGTATTTAGGTGCCTATGGCTCGCGTTGGGCGTGGAGATCCCACTTGTAAACTGTGGTCTCGCCAGGGACGGTCGACGTGAGCACACCTGTCGCAGTAACACCATCGGCGCTGATCTGCCGGGGTTCCGGCGCAGGCGCCAGGAGCCATCCCCCGATGAACTTCGTATTGGGGATGGTGACTGGTGGGGGGCCAGGACAGGTTATTGTGTAGGGTTGCTGAGACGAGTAGCCGCCCGTTCCAGTATAGTATCGATAGTTCGAGGCGCTGGTCTCGTAGTTCCATATTTGTATGGAGCCTTCGCCTTGCTGTACAGCTACCGTGGCAGACCCGGCATACGTGCAGTCGCTCACAGTTCCCTGGATAGACCAGTTTGCGGTACCCTCCGGTTTGGTCTCATACAGTTCCCATGTACCGTTCCCACCGGGAGCTTCAGCAGTCCTTAGCCTTTCGAAGCGGAGGCCTTCGGCCGCTACAATGTCCGTGATATTAGTGAGAGCATCCTGGGTGTACGTCGTCGTGCTGGCCGTACCCGTCCACTGCCAGCACCCGATGTTGGTAGCCACGAGCTTGGCGTCCCTGACAGGATCGAGGGGCGGACCGGCCTCCCAGTCACTATTGCTGAGGATTATGACCAGCTCCTCCAGCCGCTCGCTCTTCTTATCCCGGCAAAAAGTCTTGAATGGGGAGGCCGTCCAGTCCTCCCGTACCCAGTTCTGTCCTTCGGTCTTGATGAGGGCTTGCACTTTGCCATCCGGATTCACCCCGCTGATATACGGGTTGAGAAACTCTATTGAACGCGCCGCGGCGTCGGGGAAGGTAAAGTGGTAATAATTGCTCGCCAGGTATTTGACATCTGCAGGCATCACATACTGGGCGTCCTTTGCTCCACTGAGATTGACGGGAATAACAACATCCGTCGAATACTCGCCTGTAGCTCTCGGAGTGAGCCCGAGGCCGAAGGCCACCTCCGAGATCTTGTCCCAGAGGCTAAAGTCGTTAAAGGGGGCGCGGTTCCACAGGTAAACGGCGAAATCCGGCCATCGCTCAAGGAACCCTCCCGGGATAGCCTTATCAACTGCCTCAAGGTTACCGTACTGCAGAGTGTTGTCCCAGATTGTCTTTATCAGCAGTGGGGAGAATTTGTGTGAGAGGTAAAAGGGGAAGATATAGGCATCATATCCCGCGGACCGTCGTAGCCCATCTTCAGGGAACTCGAACTGGCAACATTGGTTATCGCGATGTTCCCAGTTATTGTCCGGGTATACGTAGTCTATGGCCCAGTTGCCGGTGGCCTCCTGTAGCCAGTCATACTCACTGCATTCTCTCGCAAAATTGTAGCCGAAGAGTATAGCATGAACAAACTCGTGAGTTGCTGCAGCGACGGGATCAGGTATTGGTCTGGCAGGGTAGGACGGACCTTCAATCATCATGAAGGCAGGGCGCTGCTTGCACCCGGGAGGGTAGGCCACTGTCATGGCGCCCCCGTCGATCTTTGCGCCGATAATATAGATATCCAGGCGTCCGTCTCCGCCATCTCCCCAGGTCCGGTTGTTGCCGTTGAGGTCTACGAAGTTGTGAGGACCCGCGTCTGACAGCGGTTGACTGCCAAAGAGGGCAATCAGGGACGGCCAGATCTGGCTGTTCATGGCGTTGGCGACTGTAGCGGCGGTCGCCTGGTCCTGGGCATCACGCCACCAGACCCGCACGTTCCCATCGCCCATGGTGTTCCATCCGGTCTTGATAATCGGGTCTGGTCCGGGCTCCGCGGCCGGCTTGACGGTGGCAGCGTCAACACGGTCGTACCAGCTTCCTGAATAAGCCGGAGGCATTATGAACGGAGCAAGCAGGTTTTGCGTCTCTCTGGAGAGTGTAGGAAACTTGTTCGCCAGCTCAAGCATTACGGACGCTACAGGGGTAGGCTTGCTGTCATCGCCCTGGTATTGGCTGGGCAGACGGGTATCGTGGAACTCCGCGTATACCTTGTAGGTTAGAGCTGTCTCGGCGGTGATGGCCCCGCTGGCCAGCGCCCGGTCGATCAACTCTAGGCTGGTCGGAGCGGACGCAGAAGCAAGCGTGCCGTTCTTCATTGTCAGTGGGAGGAAGACATTATAGCTAGTGGCGGCGTTGGCCGGAGTCTGGTTAAGCTGGCCAGACACCACCAGAATCGCGAGTGCTGCAAGGCAAAGGGCAATTGCGATTCCAGCCAGACGAGCGAGTGGTAGAGCCAGCCTTCGGAACTTCACTGCATGCTCCTTCCTGCGCGGCGGTATAGAGTAGGTGTCTATAACGTATATGTACTCTACCAGAGGCCCCACCGCGCGTCAACAGGTTCCAGGGTGTTAACTTTACGAATGGCTTGATACCACACCTGGCGCGGGTTCAGGCATACATTATCGTACTTGGATGACAAAAAGATGAATCACAATGCCTGAGGTAACGCAAGACTAGCCCGTATAGATCATGGGATGAGACCGCACCCGTTTCCAAAACCGCTACGGTCTGGCGCGGTACCGGGGACAAGTCTGGCAGCAACCTGCCGGATGAACCCGCAGCGCAACCGCGAGAAAAAGAAGAGGGCCTCCCGGCGCGCCGGGAGGCCCTGAGTTCCTAAGTGTTTTCTTACAGCCTCAGATAGGAATGGGCGTAGATGAACTTGTTCTCCAGCATGTCGATAGTCTTGCAGACATCCTTCTGCTCCTGATCGCTCAGGTCACCCTGGCTGCAGTCAAACGGCACGCAGTTGGCATAGTTGTCATACAGACCGACGTAGAGACGGCCTAGCGGTGTGGAGGTGTCGCGGTTCTCCACGATACGCAGGACGTCCATGATCTCCTGGTCCAGCGGGTCCATGATAGCCGTGTCGAGACCGGCGCCCATCATCATTACCAGGAAGACCCGGTTGATGAGGCCGCGCATCTCCTTGGGAGCACCGTTGGAGATGTTGGAAAGGCCGCAGGTGGTCTTGGGCGGCGGATCGCTCATCTGCCGGAAGAAGCGAACTGCCTCAATGGTGTGCTGCGCCTGGTCCTGGTTGCCGTTCACGGTCAGCACCAGGGGATCGAAGTAGATGTGTTCCATGGGAACGTTGTTCTCCATGGCTGCAGGGATGATGCTCTCCACTGCCAGGGAGATACGAGCGTCAGCCGAAGTGGGCAGGCCGCTGGTACCAAGTGTCAATGCAACGATGCCTGCTCCGTACTCGGCAGCCAGGGGCATCATGGCGGCCAGCCGTTCTGCCGTGGCGTCAGTACTGTTGATCAATGCCTGCTTGCGGCAGAGACGCAGGCCCGCCTCGATGGCGGCCGAGTTGGTTGTATCCAGGCTAATAGGCACATCAACGACATCCTGAACGGCCTGGACCATCCAGGACATAACCTCCACGCCCTCCTTCTTCTGGGGGCCGATGTTCAGGTCGACGATCTGGGCGCCCTTCTCCACCTGCTCCTTGGCCAGACTCTGTATGAAGGCGGTATCCCGGTTGGCAATAGCCTCTTTGACCTTGGCCGAGAGCACGTGGATGGACTCACCAATTACGATCATTTATCATCCTCCTTCCCTGCTCAGCAGGGTTTTCACGCTTGGAAATGCGTCCAGGTTTGTGTGAGGCAGGAACAACGCCGATGTGAACTCGTCCATAAACGTGTTATCGGCAATTAGCTCCAGGTACGTCAGCCGGCGGGCAATTTCATCAGCCATGGCCCGCGCCTCCCGGCTGAGCAGTGCGTGATAGGCCCCCTGGGCCGATGTGTTACCAAGGAACTTGAACCGCTCCCACGGAATATCCGGCAAGAGGCCGATCTGGACCGCTTCTTCGACGTTGATATGCTGACCGAAGGCGCCGCCGATCAACATCTCCTCCAGCGAATCGAGATCGATGCTCAGGCTGCGAAGCATCACGGTAATGCCGGCGTAGATAGCGGCCTTGGTCCTGATAAGGTTGTTGATATCGACTTCAGTGATAACGATGTCCTGCCCGGTGCCGGAGTCCGACGCCCAGACGAGGACATATTCTTCGCCGTGCTCACCATCGCGGAGGCGGCATGGCCCGGGACGGCAGGCAGGATGGTTCAGATGAATCCGCCCGCTACGGTTGACAATGCCGGTCACGAGCATTTCGGCAAGTACGGCGATCATGCCCGAGCCGCACACGCCCATTGGCCTGGCGTCGTCGATAACTGTGACAGTCGGCTCCAGGGTTAGCGAGTCAATACGAACGTCTTCGATTGCACCCGTGGTCGCCCGCATACCGCACTGGACGCCAGCGCCCTCGAAGGCCGGGCCGGCGCTGCAGGCGCACGTCATCGCCCAGTCCTTGTTGCCCAGCACGATCTCACCGTTTGTTCCGACATCCATGAACAGCGAGAGCTTCTCCGTCTTGTAAACCCCGGAACTGAGTATGCCGGCCGTAATGTCCCCACCGACATAAGCGGCTACGCCGGGAAGGCAGTAGACCGTTGCATCCGGGTTGACGCCGATTCCAAGCTCGGTAGATAGCAGGGGAGGGAAATGGACGGCAGTCGGGATGTAGGGCTCTTCCCGGATGTAACGCGGGTAAAGGCCCAGAAAGAGATGAATCATCGTGGTGTTGCCCGATGCTACCACGTCGAAGATGTCGCTGCGAGAGATCTTGTTCCGCTGTTCCAGCTCACCGATCAACTCGTTGATGGTCCGGACTACGACCTTGCGAAGCTCTTCGAGGCCGTTGCCCTTCTGAGCGAAGATGATGCGCGAGATAACGTCCTCACCGTAGTCGGCCTGCTGGTTGAAGGCGGTGACGATATCCAGCACCTTGCCGGTCTCCAGGTTTACCAGGTAGATGACGACGGTGGTAGTGCCGATGTCTACAGCAATGCCGTAGACTGTCGTGTCGGTTGGGCGCACATCCACCAGCCGTGGACGACCATCCCTGGACGGGTCCTCCACGATCGCAGTCACGGACCAGCCTCCGGCCCTGAGAGACTGGGCCAGGCGTCTCATCGCCCCCAGCCCTATCGTTACGTCCTTGATTCCGTGCTGGTCTTCCAGCGCGACGCGGATGCGGTCCAGGTCGGAGTTATTGGTCTCGAGCGTCGGAGGTTCCATCCGGACTTCGACTTTGCGCACGAAGGGATCAAGAGGCCACTCGAATGCCAGTGGAAGGGCGATCTTATCAGCGGTCGTCTCTCCGACGGCCTTCTCCTTCACCCGCTTCGGCGGTACGGTAATTACCGCGTCACCCTCGACACGGGCGACGCATGACAGGACCCAGCCCTCGCGTACCTGCTCCTCAGTCAGCCTTCCGCTATCGCGGCGGGCGACCTGGCCCTCGTCTATCCTAACTTTGCAGCGGCCACACCGTCCTTGGGCGCCACAGGGTAGAGCCACTTCTACGCCCGCCAGCGCCGCCGCCTCGTGAAGGGGAGTACCTGCCTCTACCTCCACAGTGGCCTCGGAAGGAAGGAACTTGACCTTACATGTTGACAAGATTACCCCTTAGTGTTTCCCTCACCCTGACCCTCTCCCACTGCGGTGGGCGAGGGGATTATGCTGTTTCCTCTCCCACTGTGGCGGGAGAGGGATTATGTTGTTTCCTCTCCCACTGCGGTGGGCGAGGGATTATGCTGTTTCTTCCCCCAGAGGGAGGGATGGCGCTGGCTCCTCTCTACGGAGAGGGGATCATGATCTTTCTCTCCGAAGGGAGAGGAAGATGAGACGTTGTTTCTTCTCCCTAGGGGAGAGGGAGCATCATTGTGCCCCCTCCCCCTGGAGAAACGGAATCTATGCACTGTTGCAGGGTGAGGGAGAAGCTTGTTAGCTCTCCCAGACCTTCTTTATATAGCTCGAGATGTCTACCGCGTCCTTCGGGCCAACCATGATGTTCCAGCCGGACAGCTCATCTTCAAGCTCGCCCATCAGGACAGCGACGTAGCCCGGGATGATGATCTTGCGATGCTTGATCTTGTCCTCAAGGCCGCTGGACTTCACTGTCTTGGCGATCTTTTCAGCGTCGAACTTGCCCGCCGCCCAGGCGGTCAGAACGGATAGTCCCTCGGAGTCGCATACGACGACCCACGATGGCCTGCCGCTGGCCTCAACCTCGCCCATAACCGAGAAGTAGGTGAGCGAGAAGTTGGTGGTGATATATACCGGGCTGTTCTCGTTCGGCTCGCCGACGGTGTAGATGCCTGGTGACATCTGGATAGGCTTCTGCGGGTCTGTATAGACGTTCTGACGCAGGGTCAGAAGCGGGTAGATTGTCTCACGAGAGAAGTGGTCCAGCACCACGATACCGGCGTACTTGGCGATCTGCTGCCCGGCCAGTACAGCCTCTTCCTGCGGTGAAGACGTGCCTTCGCCGGGGAAGGTGATCACCGGGTATCCCAGAGGACGGAAGTTCTTTTTCAGGGCCAGGCGCCGGATCTGGACGAGGGCTGCCAGCGAATCGGCGAAGCCGCGGGTCCCCGGGTCGAGGACGATATCCTCCACGCCGGCCGCTTTGACCGCTTCAACGGTCGAAACCAGCTCATCCAGGCCGTCCGAAGAAATAACCGCCAGCGGGCACTTGTTCTTCGCCGCCAGGGCTGCCATGGCCGCGGCGTTGTCCTTGTTGGCGCCGTAGATGAGCGGATTGCGCCCGTCCAGCTTGCCGAGGGCCGCCTCGATGGCGCCGGGGTCGCTGGAGAGCAGCGCTATGGGCAGCTCTGTCATCCGAGCAACGGCTGCTGCAGCAGTAGCAAAGGCCGCCTTGTCGCCAGAAGCGTTCCTGACGGCAAAGCCGTTTACGGCCAGGTCCTTGCCGACCCGCTCCACGCAGTAGCCGCCAACATCGCTGACCGTCTTGGCGATGGCATCGGCGGAGTCGGTATCCTTAATAGTTATCAGCAGTCCCGGCTCGTTAAAGAAGGTCTTCTCATGCCGGAAGAGGACGACCTCGTTCCCTACCGAGAAAGCCTTTTCGCCGGTGCCAACCGTTATCAGGCGGATAGGCGGCTGAGATGCTGCCTCCAGGGCTGCCTTAGCCTCCTCGCTCACGTCCGGGCAGGCCGAAAGCTCGATGCCCTTCTGGGAAAGCTTCATGGCGAAAGCCAGACAGGTGGGGAATCCGCACTTCTTACAGTTGGTCTTGGGTAGAAGCTTGTAAATCTCAAGGCCAGTTAGAGCCATGGATATCTCCTTCCGGGGCTACGAGCCCATCAGTTTGTTGATAGCGTCCTTGACCAGCTCGACTGACTTCGGGTGGCGCAAGACTACTATGTCGGCGCCGGCCGAAAGCAGTGTGCTGGCCGTCAGCTGCTCCCAGAGGATGCCTCGTTCCTCCAGGCTGCCCCATGCCTCGGGCACGCCTTCGGCCGCCTTGGCTTCCTTCTGACGCCAGGCCTCATGCCCTACGGTGCAGATCATTGGCATGGAGGTCATGGAGTCACCACCCAGGGCGGCCAGGCGCAGGCGCTCCATGACCGAATAGGTATACTCAAGCCCGTAGCCGAGTGCGCCGGTGGTGGGGTCCATCAGAATACGATCAGGCTGAATGCCCATGTCGCTCATAAGGATGTTCAACTGCTTCTGCATGTTGATCTCGATCGGCGCCCGACCGATAGCGACATGGCCGTTCGCCAGACAAGACGCAACAATAGTCCGATAGTTCTTGTCCTCGCAGACTCCGAGTCCGAGGCCCATACCGGCAGCGGCATCCGAAACGGCCACCAGCACTTCGTTGTCCTTGTCTACTACTTCAGGGCCATAGAAGATGAGGGGGACGTCGACTGCGTTGAGCAGCTTCTTGGTAGTAGCCTCAGCCTCCGCCGCTCCACTGTTCTGGTTCTCTGGGTGAGCGCTGGCCAGCGTACAGAAGATCACATCCGCTCCCAGTTCAACCGCCTTCTTGGCCCAGGCGGCGGGGTCCTTGACCACATCGCCCCACGCCTTGAGCAGGGGATCAGACCAGCCATCGGGTGTGGTGTCCAGTATCTGGACCGCCACCAGCGGACGGTTGGGGATCGAGCCCTCGAAGTGGAGGAAAGGAAGGGCTGTCTCGCCCCCCACAGTCACGGTCTTTCGGCCGCCACCTCCCAGGGTTACTTCCCTAACCTTACCCGTCCATTTTTCTGCTGGAATCTCTACGGGCATACTTATAACTCCTTTCCAAGCCTCTCGGCCTGCGAGCTAATCTCAGAACACACGCCAGGCTAACAAGGAACAAGGGTCGCATAACGACCCTTGTTCGAACTGACACGTGTTACATCTCTTACAATATGGGATCCATTGAGAGGGCCGGGTGACCCTTCTCCTCCAGGAACGCCATCAACTCTTCTACGGTTGAAGCTACTCGCTCGTCGGCAATCTTGTCCATCAGATCGGGTACCCCCTCTCTTTCACAGACTGCCTGGAGCTCCTCGGCCATGGACTCCTTGATATTGCTGGAAAGCCATACCACTCGCTTGAAGCCGCCCTCGGCGGAGATGAACTTCTTGCTCGTCAGATAGTACTTCCCGTGGCCCATGATGCCTGGCGTCTGGAGACCGCCACCGGCCATACCGGCCATGGTGGAGAACGTCATCCCCGCCGGGGACATATTGGGGTCGTCCCGGGACAGGACCATCACGCCGTTAGTCTCCGGAATGACCATCATGATGCATTCGAAGCATCCGCAAGAGGTCATAGGAGCATCCATGATCGAGTAGAGGGTGAACCGCTCCACACTTCGCTGAGAGGTCTCATATACGAACTTGTTGGGACCTTCCCATTCGCCCTTTACAGGGTCGACCAGAGCGCCCTTGGAGACAGGCTGGTTCGGGCCGGTCGGATTGATCTCATAGGAGGCCTTGCAGTCCAGCCAGTTGTAGGCCCCGCAAAGGCCGATGCGCTCCGGGTTCACGATGCAAACGTGGGTCGGTGCATAGGACTGGCACAGCGTGCAGCTGTAGTAGGTGTCTACGGAATCATCAGTCAGACTGGCCGCCCGCTCGTTGCGCTCGTTGTAGGCAATTCGTGCTTCCTTCAGAAGCTCCTTGACCTTGGCCTCGTCAGTTACCAGTGTAACCTGGACCTTGTCCAGAATCGCCCCGAAGTCGCCGTGCAGCCGGGCGTGTAGAATGTCTCCAAGGTGCTTGATCTTGAAGCCCTTCTTCACGTCGTTCTTGCTGATGCGGACCCAGGCGATATCACGCTGACCGATGTGCTGCACGCCCTCGGCGCCGTTCACAAAGTAGTGGATCTGCCGCTCCAGGACCGGCTCGAAGTCCTTCTGCATCTTCCTTCCGGCCACCTCGATAAGCATGGCCAGGGGTACCTGGGAGTTCTCAGGGAAGGCATCCAGCTCGGGACCATCGACGACGATCTTGCCGTCGGTGACTTCGTCCATATCCTTCATCCGGAGATACTCGAAGCAGGTGCCTCCCTTGCCTCCGAACTCGATATGGAACTCACCCTTGCGGACCCGCTCACCTTCAAAGCCGGCGCCATAGGCTACCGGTATGGGGATCTTTGAAATCGTAATCTTGAGACCGCGGACCTCGATGCACCGCTGAACGAGACGCTCAGCTCGCTCGATATCATTGGCTCCAGGGATCTCATCGAATGGCACGCTGACTACGTGCTCGTACTTGGTAATACCAGTGGGCAGAATGTTGGGGATCAGCGTATCGGCGATGGCCGGGAACCCGTAGCTTATGGCGCCCGCCGCAGTTGCATATTTCAGGTCATCGACCTCACCCAGGGCCAGGACAAAGGCATGCACACGGTTCCGGTTGTACATGAGAACGTCCCTGGAATGCCCGGCCTTCATGCCCCCGAAGGTGAGGGCCGACCGGGTTGCGAAGCCAAGGGCGTAAATAGCCGAAATAGTATCGGTGCCGAAGGGGACGGTATAGGTATCATAACCGAGCTGTACCCCTTCCTCCAAGAGTTGGTCCACGATGCTCCGGCCATTGACGTTACCGGAGAGGAAGACCAGGATGTTGCGCTGCTGTAGCTCCCTTACGATCTGGACAGCGACCTCATTGCTCTTGGCCCGCCCCACGATTGCGGCGAACCCGGGCATACGGCCGTCTACCAGCTGGATACCCCAGGCCCGGAGCTGGATGTCATCGATAGGGCCGTTGTAGGTGTAGCCGTTCTTCTGCTCCGGCTGCTCGCCCCTTACGAAGCGGACGGCCTCGATGATCTCTTCGGCGAAGAGGGTGGCCACACCAGCGTCCATGGTCCAGCCCAGATAGGGCACCCACAGCTTGTTGCTGGGGAGTCCGGGCGGCATCAGCTCCTTGGCGTGGTCCATGGGAAACTTGAGATCTCCCAGGGTCTCCACCTTATGGGCTGTGTACCCATAGATGACCGGCAGGTAGTAGGCAGTGTTGGTGAAGGCTACGGGCTTATCCGGCCCGAACTCCTTCAGGGCCTTGTTTAGTTGGATCTCGGCTTCAGAGACGATTCCCTGAGCACCTTTTATGGCCGAGGTGGCAATTAGCCTGGACAACTTATGACCTCCTGAGCTCTAGCAAAGTCCCGACATATTCCGATTATAACATATGCGGCACGGGCGGAAAAGAAGCAGGTTCTCTGTGGTCCCAGCGGTCAGGGCGCGCTCGGTGAAGGGGCCCTGGCAAAAGTGGGTTGGGCACGACAAATAAGCGGCAGTCAACTGGGCAGCCCAAAAGCTCGAACCAAAGAAACGGCGGCCCTGCGCCTCCTGAGGCTCGCTCCAATTGGAGCTTCGAAAAGAGGCTCGAACAAGAAGGGCTTAGTGGTTGAGTTTAAGAGTATCGTCTTAATTGGTCCCAGATTTCACTGCAAGTTCAGGAACATTCTATCAGACTGGCCCACCGCGAAGCAAGCGCAACGTGAGCACCGCCCCGCAGCAGCGCCCGTGGTTCGATAGTGGTTCAATAGTTATTCAATAGTTGTTCGGTGGTTGTTCCGTAGTTGTGCTTGGTTGTGAGTGGGTGTGGTTGGTAGTGCTTGATGGTGCCCGGTGTGCTAAACTAGGCGTCAGAGCCGCTTGCTGAGTTGAAGCGGCAATTCCAGAAGGAGATTGCTAACTATGGATTGGGGAATGGAGAACCGCCTAGCCCGGTTGATACAGGATGACGGCCATGCCATGTTCCTTCCCATAGACCATGGATACTTCCAGGGACCCACTCATTGCCTGGAAGAGCCGGGCAAGACCATAGAGCCTCTGTTGCCGTACGCCGATGCCCTTTTCGTAACTCGCGGCGTCCTGCGATCCGCCATCGATCCAAAGGATAACACGCCCATCATTCTCCGGGTATCCGGCGGCACCAGCGTGGTCGGCCAGGACCTGGCCAACGAAGAACTGACTACTTCGATGGAAGACGCCATCCGTCTGAACGTGAGCGCCGTCGGGATCTCGGTCTTCGTCGGAACGGAGTACGAGAAGCAGACGCTGATCAATCTTACGAAGCTCGTCGACAAGGGCGAGAGGTATGGCATCCCGGTTATGGCGGTCACGGCAGTCGGCAAGGAGCTGGAGAAGAGGGACGCTCGCTACCTCAGTCTGTGCTGCCGCATCGCCGCGGAGCTGGGAGCCAGGGTAGTAAAGACCTACTGGTGCCCGGACTTCGACAAGGTGGTCCGAGGCTGCCCGGTGCCGGTGGTAATGGCCGGGGGACCGCAGACGAACTCCGAGATGGAGGTCTTTGAGTTCGTTTACGACGGTATGCAGAAGGGCGCCATCGGCGTGAACCTCGGACGCAATATCTGGCAGAACCAGTACCCGGTTGCGGCGATGAGAGCCATCCGCGCGATCGTGCACGAGAGCGCCACCCCGAAGGAAGCTCAAGACATCTTCGATAGCGTCAAGAGCGAGACGCTGGCCGCAAGGTAAGAATAGCTACAAAACCGGATATCAGGTGGCCCTACCTTATATAAGGGTAGCGTAGCGACATGCTTGCCAGGACCTGCCATGTACTGCACCTGGGCGTGGTGGACTACGCCGAGGCGCTCGAGGTACAGGAGCGCCTGGTAACAGAGCGCCAGTGCGGCCGGCGGGGTGATACGCTGGTACTGCTGCAGCACCCACCAGTCATTACACTGGGCCGCCGGGCCGACAGGGCCAATATCCTGGTTTCCGCTGAGCACCTGCAGGCACAGGGCATCTCACTGCACGAGGTGAGCCGCGGGGGCGACGTCACTTACCATGGACCGGGCCAATTGGTAGGCTATCCTATCCTCAACCTGGAGGACCACGGCAACGACGTTCATCGCTACCTACGAATGCTGGAGGAGACTATCATCCTGGTCTTACGAAGCCACGGCCTCCAGCCCGAGCAGCAGCCCGGCTACACCGGCGTCTGGATGGGTAATAACAAGATAGCGGCTATTGGCGTGGCCGTGAGGGGCGGAGTCACGATGCACGGCTTCGCCCTCAACGTGGACCCGAACCTGGCGCATTTTGGGCTCATCCATCCCTGCGGTTACACCGACCGCGGCGTCACGTCCATGGCCGCCGCTTTAGGCCACCCTCCCGAATTCGGGGCCGTCCATCGGGCTGTCGCTGAAGCTTTCGGGCGCGTCTTCGGGGTCAAGATGGTGAACGCGGCCAGATAGAACGGATTCCATGAATATACCCAGGCTCCCTCTTGCCGCGAGGCCAGCCCATCGATGCCTCCGCAACAGCGTTGTGGCAGCACTGTTATGTCTGACCGCCCTGGCGGCCGCCGCCTACATTTCCACTGTTGTGTTTGATCGCCTGCCCCATACCGAGGATGAGATCGCCTTCCTCTTTCAAGCCAGGACCATCGCAGCCGGCCAGATAGTCGCAAGCGCGCCGGCGTTGCCTGATTTCTTCTACATGCCCTTCATAATCGTTCGTGACGGCATGTGGTTCGGGAAGTACCCTCCGGGATACCCGGCTGTGCTGGCGCTGGGCGCCCTGGCGGGCCAGCCGTGGCTCATCAATCCCCTATTCGGAGCGGCGACTGTAGGGCTGGTTTACCTGGCCGGACGCCGGCTTTACGGGACACGGACCGGGCTGGTGGCGGCCGCCCTCATAGTGGTCTCGCCCTTCTTCCTCCTACAAGCCGGGTCATTTCTGTCTCATGTGGTCTCTCTCTTCTGGGCCATGGCCTTCCTGCTGCTGTTCGAGTCTGCCCGGAGCCGGCACTCGAGAGGCGCCGCCCTGCTGGCCGGAACGGCTCTCGGAATGCTGTTTCTCTCCCGTCCGCTAACGGCCCTGGGAGTCGTCATACCCTACATTATCTGGGCAGCCGTAGACATGTTGAGGGAGCGCCGGCGCTTCTTCGACTATCTGCCGGTAGCGCTCGCCTTTCTGCCGTTTCTGGCTACCTTGCTGGCGTACAACAGCCTGACCGCGGGCAACATGTTTCGCACGGGCTACGAGCTCTGGTGGCCGTACGACAGGATCGGATTCGGTCCGGGCATAGGCGCCGACGGTGAGCACACGCTGGATGCTGCGCTGGACTCCACCCAGAAAAACGTTGATGCACTGGCCTCTTACCTGTTCGGGTGGCCCGGGAGTCTTGGCCTTCTCTTGCCGGCCCTGGGTGTAGCCCGGCCCATCGCCCGGGTGTTCTGGAGCGGCGTTTCCAGAGCGGCCAGGAGCGCAAAGCTGCCGGCAAGCCGCTATCTCGCCAACATCGACATCAGGCACGCCTCGCAGCCCGAAGCGTGGGACATCCTGCATTTGGGAGTAGTAGTGAGCCTGGCCGCAGTCTACATGGCTTACTGGGCTGCCGGCCAGATGTACGGCCCGCGTTACTACTTCGAGGCCCTGGGAGCGCTCATGCTGCTTAGCGCCAGGGGCCTGGTACAGACGGCCGGCCTGGTGTCCTGGCTCCTGAGAATGCTTGTTCCGGCGTGGCAGACCGGCCGCTCCTGGGTCGGGGCTTTGGCAGTGCTCGTAGTATTCGGCCTGGCTTCCAACAGCCTTGCCGGCTTTGTCCCGACGGAGTTCGGACACTTCGTCAACTGGTACAACATCGAGGGTTCCGGCTTGCGTCAAATCCAGGCAGCCGGATTGAGGAACTCGGTTGTCTTCATCCCAACCACTGATTGGCCCCAGTACGCCCCGTTCTTCTCCCAGAACAAACCCACGCTCGACGGTGACGTCGTGTACGCCTCCGATCGCGGCCCCGAACGCAACGCTGAGCTGATGGCACTATTTCCTGGTCGAAAGTTCTATGTCTACCTGGACGGGCGCGTGGAAAAGATACCGCGCTAGGCATTGCCAAGGATTGAGATCGCGCATCATCAGCTTTAGCGGTCAGTATGCCCCAGCCAACCCAGCGGCCGAACCCTGCCTCTCCGCGATCCCGGCAGCGGCCCAGGTAGCCGCGCCGTTTGAGCACACTGATGCGTCCCTCCGACCCTGCTCGAAAGCGGAGGCCACGACGGAACCAGCCTTGGCTCTCATGGAGTTTGCGCCGGTTAGACTTTCCGCCGGGCTTGGGCAAAACGACACGTTTAACTCCCGCCCTCTGGGCAGCCAGCTCGTCACCTGCGAAGTAGCCTCCTCGGTCGGCGGCAAAGAGCCTCGGCGGATGATGCAGGTATGGGTCTCAAACAGGCTCACCAGCTTCTCCCCCGCTGGTACCGCCACAGCCTCCAGTACCCAAAGCTTGGCCTGGTGGACCGCTTGCTCAACCAGCGGAACGATGCGATCAACTTCGCTGATCAGGCGCTGGGCAAGGCCAATCTTAAACCGCTGGAAGATCGCGTCGTCCTCCAGGAGTCGGTCCAGCTCGACCAGCACTGGTTCCAACTCCAGACTCAACTTTGCACCATCTCAAAGATGTTTTCGAGATCGAACCGATCGATTATCATGACAATGAGCCTCCCAGCGGATTTGGATGCGTCTCCAGTACATCCTAACCCGCCGAGGCTCTTTTTGCTCCAAAACTAAGCTAAAGGCTGGAGTCTAGTATCAGGGGCCAAGATATATATCCGTGCTTGCAACAGCTCTGGCCACATTATATCCTTCGATATATAGACAATGACGGCTATCCCTCCGATAATTGGAGCCATCTGCTTCGGAATGTCCGGCACATAACTGCGCGGGTTTCCGCCACCCCTGCGGTGGGGCCAGCCAGAGGGCAGGGTACCAGGCTAGTGCCGGCACAGTTCCGCAGCGCTAATGTAAGAAGGGGGTTATAGACCGAAATGTTGAGAGGCTGGAAGAGAGCTGCGTTCCTACTGGTAGCTCTGGTTGCGCTGGCCGGGCTGGCGATGAGCGCGGGCGTGATGGCCAGTCCGTCCGCGGCTAACACCGACCTCACGGTGACCATGAGCGGTAAGCTCGGTGAAGGCACGGTTTCATACTCTGTTGTTATTTCCAATAAGGGTGCTGCCGCACTCGGCAATATTTTCGTAGCAGCGGATATTCCCAGTGGAACGACCTTCAGCAAGGTAACCGCTACTCCCAATGGATTTGGGTTCCAGGGCGTTCAGGACAGCAAGGCGGTCTTCCTCGGCACCACTATCGCCGCCGGTGGCACGGCCACCATTAGCTACGATGTTACAGGGACCGCCCGCGACGCCAGCGTCTGGGTACATGCCCTTTCGCCCAGCGACATGACTGCCAGCGCCACTGCAACAACCGAGGCCGTCCTGTCTGCCTCAGCGCCGAGGAGAGGCTGTCTCTCATGCCATGTCCTGGTTGATCCTACTGTCGGCAAGTACACTCTCGCATACGAGGGCGAAGAGCGAGCCAAGGCCCGCGGGCGCGAACACCCGGTAGTTGCTCCGGACGGCTCCTCCATGAAGCCCACGGATGTGACCGGGCCGGAGCAGTGTCTGCTTTGCCACGCGCCCGGGACTGGCGCTCGCGCCGGCATGGGCAATATTGCCCCACTGTCTCTGCGTGATATTGTCCATCCGGCCCACATGTTCAGCGCAGGATTCAAGGAGCGCTATAGTGGCAATTGCTTCTCATGCCACAACGTTAATCCCAACGGTACCTTCGATCTGATCGGCAAGAAGCTGGACGTCAACGAGAAAGGTGTTCCGAATCAGCCGACCAACGGGTTGATTCCCCCCAGCGAAGGGTTGCGCCAATAAGCCCGGGGCAGGCATAGCCTGCCCGTTTACGCCCCACTAGCGGGTAGCGAGGAGAGATCTTCGCTACCCGTATCTTTTCTCACAAATAAGCCTGCCGGCGGCGGGTGGTTAGACGCCTCAGCCAAAGCCCTTAAGGCCAATCTTAACCTGCTGGAAGATCGCGTCGTCCTCCAGGAGTCGGTCCAGCTCGGCCAGCACTGGTCCCATCTCCAGATTCAATTTTGCACCATCTCAAAGATGTTTTCGAGATCGTACCGATCGATTATCATGACAATGAGCCTCCCAGCAGATTTGGATGCGTCTCCAGTACATCCTAACCCGCCGAGGCTCTTTTTGCTCCAAAAACTACGCTAGAGAAAGGAACCGAAATATATAGTTGGGATGATGATTTCGATAAAGTAGAAGGCGTCATTCGGGTTGAGCCAGCGGAGTGATCACTCAGGAATCCCGAGACGGTGCCAGTTATCAGCGTCCCATCGTCCTGCTGCCCGGTGAACCGGTACTCCGCCGATCCGCTCCCGCTGGTGCTGCTGGCTGTCCTGAAGGTATCGAACTTGTAGGTAGCCGCTATGCTGCCCGAGCCGTCAGTCAGGGCCTCGGTGCTGCCCAGTCCGTTACCCAGGAAGTAGCCCTGTGCCGGAGCCGTCCGTCTGGCTGATGAGACCCCCCACGCCGTAGGCATAGGTCTCTGACCCATCCTGGAGCACTACCGGCAGGCCGGAGTTGATGTCCCAGGTGTAGGTGATGGTGCTGGTGACGGTCTTGGAGTTACGTAGCCCGTCT
>ORJL010233069.1_pt1 | contig 138298 bp, 87 predicted proteins | sample 1779941 | NCBI WGS metagenome assembly ORJL01 (sample SAMEA104232317, study PRJEB22302) | groundwater metagenome | biome: forest; feature: aquifer; material: groundwater | place: USA | collected 2011-08-07 | depth 5.8 m | reverse complement strand
GGATGCAGGTGCATCATGGTTTTGGCAGGCCAAATCTGGATGCAGGTGCATCATGGTTTTGGCAGGCCAAATCTGGATGCAGGTGCGTCATGGTTTTGGCAGACCAAATCTGGATGCAGGTGCGTCGTGGTTTTGGCAGGCCAAATCTGGATGCAGGTGCGTCACGGTTTTGGCAGACCGCATCTGAACGAGGGCATTTACCTAAGGTCGTGTCAGGAAGGTGGATTATCTTGCCACCGTCTCACGGTTCAGCCGTCCCGCCCGAAGCCCATTCATTTCTTTGCGGACACCACGGTGACAGCGTGTTTGGCCGCCGCGCGAACATTCGGGTCTGGATCTTGCAGGAGTTTCTCCAATCGGGTTTTCGCGAGCGCATTCTGGCACCCCGATTCCGCCAGTAATTGAATGAGAAGAAACTTCTTTTCGCTGGTCAATCCGCGAGCGGTCAGAATCCGTTCTGCTTCCTCGTTGCCGGGGTCGAACCGATAGATAAGGACCGCGAGCCCGTATCGCCGCTGGCCTGTGGCGCTGCGGATTTCTTCATTGAGAAATGGCAGAAGGGCATCCGGCGGCCCGCCAATGTGGCGCAGAGTCCAAACCAGCGACATCCAATCTTCCGATTTTGGATCTGCGTCCCGCAGCAGCAGGAGAAGGTCTGGAACGAAATTTGTTGCGGCCCGTCCGAGTTGCGGCAATTGAGTAAGCACCGCATGCAAGTTACCCGGAATGTTCGTGGTTAAATTCACTCTGAAAAAGTCCAGCGCCGCTGTTTGATCGGGATCCAGCCGTAAAATGGTCTGAGCGGTTTGAGCTTTTTCACGGTAGGGCATCGCGTCGTTCATTGAGGCCACCAGCTTTGGCAGCAATGGATGCGCAGCCGGTCCCATCGATCCGATGGCCAAGACCACCGAGACTCGTGAAGCAGCATCTGTGTCGAGCAACCGCTCCAGTTCTGGGAGCACACCGCTGGCTTTCACGCCTAAATCGGAAACTGTGCTCAATGCGAGATGCCGGTCTGCTTGATCGTTCGATCGGAGAACTTCTCTCAGCAGCGGCGTTGCGCGTTGGGCGTCCTCTCCAAGACAATGCAACAACCATAAGCTCGCCCGCCTATAATCCGCGCGAGGATGGTGAAATTTCGCACTGATTGTGGGGAGCACCCAATCGGCCGGCGGTTTCAAAAGCACCAAAATCTCGATTGCCGCCTCGGCTGTGGATGCATTAGGAACAGGAAAAAGACGGCGCCATTTTTGGGGAAGCGTTTGGCTATAAAATTTCCAATAGCGCCCGCTGACGTGCGACGGGTACGCCGCGACCAGAAGACGATCGACCCCTTCTTTGCCGAACGATCGGAACGGTTTTAGAAATCGCTCGTCGCGGGGGTGATCATCAACCCCCTGCATTTCGCCTGCCTGCTTTAACCAATAGGAGAACGGCTTTCCCTCGAAGCGCGGCTCGCGATTCATTCCGACGAGAACACCAGCCAAAATCAAAGCCAACAGTGCCGCGCCCGTGAGGAACCGTTTCCTTTCTTTTGACCGATGCGTGTTTTCCAAGCGCATGACCAGATGAGCACCAAGAATTAAATCCGAAATCCGAATCACAACCCGATCACGACGGCTTTTGTCTGGGTGTACAATTCCAAAACTTCATGGCCCATTTCCCGGCCCCAGCCCGATTGTTTGTACCCGCCGAACGGCAGGGCGGGATCAAACACGTTGTAACAATTGATCCAAACGGTGCCCGCTTTCAGAGCGGCGGCCGTACGATGGGCTTTGCTGATATCGCGCGTCCAAACGCCGGCGGCCAACCCGTAGTTCGTCTGGTTCGCACGCGGGATCAACTCCTCGGGTTTGGTGAAAGCTTCGGCGACAACGACCGGTCCAAAAATTTCCTCGCGCACGATGCTCATGTCAGGCTTCACATCCTTCACGACGGTCGGCTGAACGAAATAGCCGCGGTCGCCGGCGCGCGAACCACCCGTGACGTAGCATGCGCCAGCTTGCTTGCCTTGGCTCATGTAATTCGTCACACGGCGAAGTTGTTCCTCCGAAACGAGCGGGCCCATCTCTGTTTCGTCGTTCAACCCAGCGCCGAGCTTGATCTTTTTGGCCTGCTCAGCAACGCCGGCCACGACTTCGTCGAAGATGTCGCGCTCGACCATCAACCGCGATCCAGCGCAGCAGCATTGGCCGTGGTTAAAGAAAATCGCGTTGGCCGCGCCGTTGATCGCCTGCTCGAGATCGGCCACATCTTTGAAAATGATGTTCGGCGATTTGCCGCCAAGCTCGAGGCTCACTTTCTTTAAGTTTCCAGCTGCGGCTTTGACGATCAGCTTGCCGACTTCGGTTGAACCGGTGAAGGCCACTTTGTCGACATTGTCATGCGCCGCCAGGGCTGCTCCGGCGGTTTCGCCGAAGCCGGTCACGATGTTGACGGCGCCTTCAGGCAGGCCCGCTTCGAGCAGCAGTTCGCCCAACCGCAGCGCGGAGAGCGGCGTTTGTTCGGCCGGTTTCAGCACCACACAATTGCCGGTGGCGAGCGCCGGCCCGATTTTCCAAGCGGCCATTAGCAATGGAAAATTCCAAGGAATGATTTGGCCCACGACTCCAATGGGCTCCCGCAAGGTGAAGGCATGAAATGCTCCGGGCGCGCCGATGGGAATCGTGTTGCCCTCGATTTTGGTGGCCCAGCCTGCCATGTAATGGAACAGGTCGGCTGCCATCGGAATATCCGCCACGCGCGCGACTGCTCGCGGTTTGCCATTATCGATGGATTCCAATTCGGCCAATTCATCCGCGTGTGCGAGGATGGAATCGCCGATGCGCCAAAGCAGCTTGCCGCGATCGCTCGGCGTCATCTGGCGCCATGGGCCGCTCTCAAACGCTTTTCGCGCGCTGGCGACAGCCTGATTGATGTCCTGTTGATCGCTGTCGGGCACATGGGTGAGCACCGACCCGTCTGCCGGATTGAACACGTCAAAAACTTTTCCGGAAGCGGCCGAGACCCATTTGCCGCCGATGAGATTTTGTTTCGGCGCTTTGAGCCAGGCCGCGACACGCGAGCTCAGTTTTGCGGTGGAACCGTTCGGAGAAGATTTGTCGTTGGGCGAGCCATTCCCGGCGCGCGGTGGTTGAGTGCGGCTGGATGATTTAATTCGGGAAGTTGCGGTCGTTTTCATAAATGGAATTAGAAAAAGGTTTGGCGTTAGCTCCTGCTGGTGATGTGAGAGAAGGTAAGCTTGCGATCTGAAAAAATAAACCTGAAACGGATCCCGAGCGGGGCTTTCAAACTGAGGATGCCCGTAAAAACTGCCGCCTATCACACGGTCTCCTCGGTAAATCCAATTAGCGGGGCGCTTCGAATTAGCGGGATTGTTCATTCGCCGGATCGAGGGGATTTGAATCCCGCTAATTCGAAGCGACCGCTAATTAAAGCAAGAATCCAAGTAAAACTGGTTTCGCTGAAGCTTGGTGTCTGGTGGTCGATGGAATCTGTTTTCGATTCCGAGCAGGAAGGGAATTGGTTGCGGCTGGGCCGCGCTAGGAACGTTGCGCTCGTTGATCGGGATCAACGATTGCGCGCGGCGTCTCCTTACTGTTGGCCAGCACCGCTTCATTATGAAACCACGCATGCTCATCTTTTGGCTTTTCTGTTTTCTCATTCACCAAGGACTGCTGACCGCTTACGAAGCGCAAGCCGCTCCCCAACTGCTCTGGCAAATCGGCAAGCCGGATCGCGACAACCGTGAGTTCGCCCTCGCCCCAAGAAATTTCCAGAAGTTTTCTGAAGACGGCCTGTTTGTGGTCGGGCGCTCGGAGTCGCAGCGGGACTGGCCTTATGTTCAGCCTGGACCGCATGACGCCTGGGCGGGAAGCCGCCAGCACACGTTCACGGTTCTTTTTGCAGTTAAGGGCGTGTCGAAAAACGAAAATTGCAAACTGCTGGTTCACTTGATCGACACGCAACACGCCGCTCCGCCACGACTTCGGATTTCTGTCAACGGCCATGCCTTCGAGAAGGCGCTGACGGCCGGGGCTGGAGACGAGTCGGTCCAGGGGAACGCCAGAGCCGGCAAACCGGTTGAATTCGAGTTGCCAATTTCAACGGCGCTTTTGCGTGAAGGCGCGAACGAACTGACGCTTACGACGCTGGCGGGAAGCTGGCTGCTGTACGATTGGATCGGGTTTGAGGCGCCTGCCAGCCTCGAGCTCGGTTCCGTCGAAAAAACTGTTTTGTCCTCCGTCACCTCCCCGGGCGTGTTGGCCGAGCGGAAGAACCGGCTGATGCAGATCGTTCGACTGACCGTAAGGAATTTCGGCGAGCCTGCCGCCGCGGTGGTTCACGTCGAGGGCGCTGCTCCCGTGAACGTCTCGCTCGATCAACCGCGCCAGACGGTCGAAGTCGCTGTGCCGCCTGTGGCCAAGGAAACGCCGTTAAGAATTTTACTGGAGGTGCGGGGAAAAAAGGTCGCGGAGGAAACGGTCATTCTTAAACCGGTGCGCCAATTAACGGTTTATATTTTGCCGCACTCGCACACGGACATCGGCTACACCGAAAGCCAGTACCAAGTCGAGGAGAAGCAGGTTCAAAACCTGATCAAAGGACTCGAATACGCGAAGCGGACGGCGCAATACCCGAGCGGGGCTCAATTCAAATGGAACGTCGAGGTGCTCTGGGCGGCGGATTGTTATCTTCGCCGTGCGAGCGCATCGCAGCGGGCCGAGTTCATTGACGCGGTAAAAAAGGGGTGGGTCGGGTTAAATGGAATGTATCTCAACGAATTGACGGGACTCTGCGGTCCGGAAGAACTGCTCCGGCTGTTTCGATATGGAACGGAGCTAAGCGAGCAAACCGGTGTGAAGATCGATTCGGCGATGATCAGCGACGTGCCGGGTTACACTTGGGCGACCGTCACGGCGATGTCGCAAGCTGGCATTCGCTACTTCTCGACCGCGCCAAATTACTTCGATCGGATCGGCGACATTCTGGTGCAGTGGGAGAACAAACCCTTTTACTGGATGTCGCCGTCCGGCCGCGAAAAAGTTTTGGTATGGATTCCGTACAAAGGCTACGCGATGTCGCATCTGGTGAAGAAGCTGACCCCCGATTTCGTGCAGGAGTACCAGGCCGCGCTCGAGCAGACGAAGTATCCGTACGACATTGCTTACATGCGCTGGAGCGGCCATGGCGACAATGCAGAACCGGATCCGGCGATCTCGGAGTTCGTCAAAGAATGGACGACGCAGTACGCCTGGCCGCGATTTGTGATTGCCACGACGAGTGAAGCGTTCCGCGCTTTCGAGCAGCGTTATGGGGCCAAGCTCCCGCAAGTGCGCGGCGATTGGACGCCGTATTGGGAGGATGGCGCGGGTTCATCCGCAGCGGAGACCGGGCTCAATCGAGCCACGTCCGATCGGCTGGTTCAAGCGGAAGCGCTCTGCGCGATGTTCGCGCCGAAAAGTTATCCAGCGCCTGGGTTCGCGGATGCTTGGAAAAACACGCTGCTGTATTCCGAACACACGTGGGGGGCGTGGTGCAGCGTGGCGGATGCGGAAAACGCGATGACCAAAGAGCAATGGGAGATCAAGCGTTCCTACGCCGTCCGGGCGGATGTCCAATCGCGCGGCTTGATGCAGCGCGCGCTGGCGGTTTATTCGCCGCCCAACGCCGCGAACCGTTCCGAAGCGGTGGACGTCTTCAACACGACTTCGTGGCCGCGCACGGAAATTGTTTTTGTTTCGAAGGAGCTATCGATGGCCGGCGACATGGCTCTCGATGATTCAGGACAGGCCGTTCCGTCACAGCGGTTGCGGAGCGGCGAACTGGCCGTCGTGGCGCGGGATGTGCCTGCTTTTGGCGCGAGGCGATTCACGATTCGCGCCGGCACGACCCAAACGACGGGGTTGCTCAAAGCGAATGGAAACACTCTCGAGAACGGATTGCTGAAAATTGTGGTCGACGCGAAGTGCGGCGGGATCAGCCAACTTGCCGTCCGTGATTGCGCGGAGAATTTTGCCAGCATGAAGTCGGGTGAATGCTTGAATGAATACCTTTATCTTCGCGGCGACAAACTTTCGGACATCCAGCGGAGCGGTCCGGTGCGCATTCGGGTTAATGAAAATGGGCCAGTCATTGCGTCGTTGTTGATCGAATCGGAAGCGCCCGGGTGCAACCGGTTGACGCGCGAAATTCGATTGGCGGCCGGGTTTGATTATGCGGAGCTGATCAATACGGTGGATAAATCGCGCGCGCCGGCGAACCCGAAACCGGGCGACTGGGCCTTCGCGCAGAAGGGGGGAAAGGAGAGCATTCATTTTGCGTTTCCGTTCGACGTGCCGGAGGGGCAAGTGCGGTTGGACATTCCGTTCGGTTTGATTCGGCCCGAGACTGATCAGATGCCGAGTGCGTGCAAGAACTGGTTTACGGTGGGCCGATGGGCAGACGTTTCAAATCGCGAATGCGGGATTACCTGGGTCAGTTTGGATGCGCCGCTGGTCGAGGTTGGAGCTGTCACCGCAACGTTGCTCGGGTCGCAAAATAATCCGGCGATTTGGCGCAAGCAGGTGGGCGCGACCCAGACGCTCTATTCCTGGGCGATGAACAACCATTGGGGAACGAATTATCGCGCTTATCAGGAAGGGCCAGTCCGATTCCGCTTTGTTCTGCGAGCGCATCATGCGTTTGATCCTGCCGAAGCAGCGCGGTTCGCAACCGGTTTCAGCCAGCCGTTGATTGCCTGCCGTGCGCCCGGCGCCCAAGCGGCGCCAGGGCCGCTGTTGCGGGTTGAACCTGCGGGAGTGCTGGTCAGCTCACTCAAACCGAGCGACGACGGGAAAGCGTATATCGTCCGGCTATTTGGCGCGTCGGGAAAAACGGAACGGGCCAATCTCAAATGGACAGGCGCCGCTCCGCGGAAAATTTCCTTGAGCGATCTGAGCGAGAAATCAGCCGCTCAAGTGCGCGGGGAAATCGAAGTGCCCGCCTATGGATTGGTGACGTTGCGAGCTGAGCTTTAGACCCTGGCCTCATTGCTCGAGTTTCAGGAGCGCTCCTTGACCTGGAGCGAGCCATTGCTGTTCGCCGCTGAAATCAATCAACTGCCCGGTGTACGGTGAAACCATCCGGACCCGTTTAACGGCGGCGAAAAATTCCGGCGCGCAATGGCGGGATTTGGCCACGTCTCTATTGACGATCATCACGTAGCGGCTGCCGTCGGCGTGCCGAAAATCTCCGGCCATGAAATCGGCGCCGCGGACTCCTTTGACCAGGCTGTCGCTTCCTGGCCCATGCGCTCCGTTTGGCACGGCGCCGAAGTGATACACGTCGCTCGACGAAAGTTGCAAGAGCGTCGGAGCGAGTTGCGCGACTTGCAGATTGACGTTTTGCATGGCGTGCCAGGTGGGTGTCGGATTGCCAAATTGATCGATGGGCGCTCGGCGGTAATTCCCCACGCTCGGGGCAAAGTAGGTAAAATAGGCGATGCCGCGGCCGCCGTAAGCGAGCGTGGTGTAAACCTGAAACCGAAGATCCGCCTCGGTTGGCTCGCGATAATTAAAATGAGCCACCGTCAGCACGATGTTCCAGAACGGCGCTTTTGTTTTCAGAGCGGCGGCGCGCACCTGTTCGAGATTTTGCCAATAGCCATTCCGGAGTGAGCCGTCGTCCATCAGCGCGTAATGGTCGTAACTCAGTGTTGTCGGCCGGCAAACATCGATGAACTGATCCAGATATTGTTCGTAGGTGGGAGTGCCCAGTTGGCCGGCATTGGCGTAGTTGGGAAATAGATTGATGTAAGCCCATTTGGTTGGCGCCAACTCATGGATAAGACCGGCAACTTTGGCGAGACCGGGAAAAAGCGCGCTGTTCGGTTCGTCGCGCAAATAGAATCCAAACAGGGCAGGGTGCTGACCGACTTCCGTCACGAGACTGGCAATATTTTTCCGAGCGGCGTTTTCGTCAACGTGCATCCAGTCGTAATTGGCCGCGCGCGGATCCGAAACGATCCCCTTCAATCCGGCTTGCTGACAAAGGTCGAGGTCCTTCGCGGCGACGAACCCTGCGACGGTTAGGCCGCACTCTTTCATTTTGTGCAATACGGAAGGATTGGACGGCGCCCAATTCCAGGCCATCAATGGGAAAAACGAATTGGTTGTCTGCGCCTGCAGTTGAGTTGTGGCGGCGAACACCAGGAGGATTCCGCGAAAGAGAGACTTCATGCGCGCCAGCCTAGCAGGTTTGCCGTGGCAGAAGAAGCAGCCGGTGGGGTCCGGGAGCGCGGACAGCTTGTCCGCGTTACAAAGAGTCAGGGTCGCAATGCGTGTTCGAAGAAGATGAGACGTCTCCATGAACCGGCGAAAACGCAGCGAAGAGTGGCCCTCGTGCTGTTGTCGGTGGATTAAGGAGAAAGAAGAGCAGGAGCAAGATCAAGATCAAGAGCAGGAGCACCACTTCGGATGCCAAATCCAGGCGCACGTGCGTCCAGATTTGGCAGTAGGTTCATGGTCACAATGCGCGCCAAAACGTTGGACCTGGACGCTTCCCATGAACCGGACACAACATCCGAACAACCAACATCCAATTCGATCTTCGATGTTCTCAGTTCATGGTCGCGATGGGTGCGCCTCTGGATGGAGCCTTCCCATCGTGCATCCGGTCATTCCGGTGGGGCGAGGCTACGGACGAGCCGGCAACACGTATGCACCGAAGCGTTACGAAGCTTCTGGCTTTTACTTTACTCGGAAAAATTTCTTCGGCGCTTTGGTGGTCGATTCGCTGTAGGAATTTCCCGACGTGGTCACAGCGGTCCACGGGCCGTTTACGGCGGGGGCCGACTCGAGCGTTTGGCCAGCGACCCATTGAATCTGCACTTGGCCTGGAGCAGGCACGGCGATTGTGATTGGTTTGCACTCCACCGTCACTCGGAACGAGCAAGTGGCCACGTTGCCATTCGAGTCGGTGGCTTTGCACTGAACCACCGTTGTGCCGATCGGGAAGAAACTCCCCGGCGCGGGCGAACATTCGACGCGGATATTCGTATCGCATTTCTTTTGCGCGCTGACTTGGAAGGGGACGCGAGCTCCTTCCGGTGTCGTGCAGCTGGCAAAAATATCCTGAGGGCAACTGAGCAGCAGCGGCGAAGGATCGATCACATGAAAAACCACGGTGCACGTGCCGACGTTTCCGTGGGCGTCCTTGGCGCTAACCACGACCTCGTGATCGCCCGGCCCGACCAACGTTCCTGGCGGCGGGTCTTGCGACAGCACCACGCGTTCTGGCATTTGGCAGTCGTCGGTTACGGTCGCCCCTTCGCGAAAATCCGGCACCGGGACTTGGCATTGAGGAAGACCCACCGTGCTGTTCACGGAGGAAAGCACGACGGTTTTTTCAGTCGCCGTGCAAGTCACAGTCGGCGAAACCGTGTCGCCGAAAAACAATTCGCCGATGTAACCGTAGGAATCGAACTCGGCGAATCCATAGGCGCTGACTCCGAACGGCAGGTTTGCGCTCAGCTGATGCGCGCCCGGCTTGACTTTGATTTGAGCGCCCGAGAATCCGCTGCCGCCAATCGGCGCGAATTCGGCCGGACTAATCACACTCCCATCGAGCACCACGCTGCCGACCGCGGGATTGGGCGCGACCACGTTCAGGAAATGCGTTTTGAAGCCGCTATCAGGCGTGAAGACGAACTGCTGGTTCAAGAATTGGTTGACGTGCGGCACGAGCATCATGAACGGATCGGCAATGATGGTGCCGTCGTACCCTGCGCTCGTCGAAAACCGGGAAACGAAGATCGGCTTGGTCGCGACGATCTGGGCGGGGTCAGCGATGATCCTTTTTGCGAACTCGCCATGATTGAGCGTGGCCACGTTCGTTCCGTTTACTTTTACCGTTGTTCCATCTTGCAGCGCGAGAAAGCGGAAAAGGTCGCCGCCAAGCCGGGTCGCCAGAGGGATCGTTACAAAGCGCAAACCAGCGCGCGAAACCGGCATGAGCTGTTCGACCACGTAATCGCAATACAGCACTGATTTGTCGGGGACAAAGGCGCATTGGTTTCCACCGAACACCGCGATCGGACGATCCGCGGTGACCTGACTCCCAGTCAGGTCGCTGGGCGCGTCTTCCTTGGCGCGGAGTTGATAGGTTTGGCCGCGATTCAAGGCCAGGGAATATGGCGCTCCCGCAGTGTGACCCGCGGTTGTCACCGAGGGTGTGATCGTGACTTTTGTTCCGTCCTCGGTTCCCACGATGGCGAATTGTGTTCCATTCAAAGCTGGCACGCCGCTGTGGACGTTGCCGAATCCCTGGATCAAATAATCGGTTCCCAATGTCGAGACCGGGAACGCCGCGTAGCCGTCGCTCGTGTAGAAAACCCGGTTCAAACCGAAGACCGCGACATCGCCTTTAGAGAGGACGTGAATTCCTTTTGCTTCGACCGCATCGACGCTGTTGCCGAGATCCGCTTCCTTCGGCAAGACAACCGTCGCCACGAAGGACGCGGGAATGAGAAAACCAGAACTAAAACCGAGGCCTGGGATTTCCACCGTTCCTGACGTGCCGGGCGAGCCGAGAATATTGAGCGAGAGTTGGACGGGGTTGGCCGGATCGGGAGCGTAATTGCCTGGGAACGTCAGCCAGAAATCGCTGCCGCGGCTGGATCGATCGTCGCAATCGGGAATTTGCCGGCCGATCACCGTCGTCACAGCCGTGGCGGTATTGTTATTTGGATTTGTGTCCGGTTCCGTTGAGGCCACGGCGACAATGTTGGTGATGGCGCCCGGTTGAGTTGGGACCGCGAGAATCTTCACGGTGATTGGCGTGTTTGGACCGATCGTTCCGAGATCACAAACGACCTTACCGGCGGTGATGGCGCACGAGCCTTGATCCGTGTTCGCGCCGATGACATTCAGGCCGGGTGGAATGATATCGGTCAATGTCACCTGCGTTGCGGGATTGCCGCTCACGTTTGCGATGACAATCGTGTAAAGGAGGTTGTCTCCGACGAGGACCGGGTCGGGCGAGTCACGTTTCTCGACGAGCAGATCCACGGCGGGTCTTTCAATGCTGATCTGGTAATCCTCGACTTCGCCATCCGAAGCCGCGCCACTGAAACCCAGGCCGCCTTGCAAGCTGAGCCGGAACCGCGCGAACGTGGCGCGGCCGATCGCATCCGCGGGAATCGTGAATGTCAGAAGGTTGGCGCCAGGCTTGAGAGGAACGCTTCTGAAAATTTGATCGCCGGGATCGGCCCAACTGCCGTTGCCATTGAAATCGATCCATGCATCCAGACGACCGACATCACCGGTCAGCGTCACTGCCACTTGGGCGGTTTGGCCGGCCAGCATCGGGCTCGTCAAGAATTTCACGCCGTCTTCGTCCCCCGCTGCGCCCGTCGCGGTTGCGTCGTCGCCCGTGGCCGTCTTGTTTGGCTGCCCGTCCGGCTCGGCATCAATGTTCGGCCCGAGGTGAAAGCCGGAAACGATTCGATGCCGCGCCCCGTTGTTGGCGAGCAGAGTGGGGTAAGGCGAGGGCGCATCACCAAAGTCAAATTGAGTGGCGGTAACGGTGACCAAAAACGATGTGCTGGTGGAGATGCCCGCCGCATCAACCACCGAGAGGGTGATTGTGGCGTTGCCAGTTTGATTCGCGGTTGGGACGAGAGTGACCGTCCGGTTTCCGGCATCGCCGCCGAATGTGATCGCGGTGTCCGCAATCAGCGTTGGATTCGAAGAGACGCCGGTCACGCGCAAGGTGGCCGGGTCATTATCCACATCACCAACTGTGAAAGGAATGGGACCGGTGGAGCCTCCAAAAGCTACTTGACGATCGGAGATCGCCGAAATCGTCGGCGCATCATTCACGGGGGCGACTGTGAGAATGAATGCGGAGGAACCTTGCGCGGCCCCGTCGCTCACGGTGATCCTGATCGCCGCCGAGCCGAATTGATCAGGCGCTGGCGTAAGCGTGATCGTCCTGTTCGCGCCGGCGCCGCCGAGCTGAATTGCTGTATCGGGGACCAACGCCGGATTCGACGAGCGGGCGGAGAGGCTCAGATTGTCCGGAGGCGTTTCGTTATCGCCGATCGTGAATGGAATCGCGCCCGTTGGCGTGTCTTCATTGGTGGTTTGATCAGCGATTAAGGAAATCGTCGGGGGCTGGTTGACCGCCGTGACGGTCACGCCGAATGAAGTTGTCGCCTGAGCTGCGCCGTCGGTGACAGTGAGTGTGATCGTCGTCGAACCGGATTGATTTTGCGCCGGTGTGACCGTCACAGTTCGATTTGCACCCGAGCCGCCGAAGGTGATGTTCGCGTCCGGCGCCAGGTTGGGATTGGACGAGACTCCCGTGACACGCAGCGTGGCCGGATCGTTATCGGCATCGTCGATGGTGAAGGGCAGGGCCGTGGTCGAACCATTTTGAAGAATGGTCTGGCTGGCGATTTGCGAGATGGTGGGCGGATCATTGACACTGGTGACATTGAGCGTGAAACGGGTGGATGTTTGCGCGGCGCCATCGCTGACGGTGATAACGATGAGGGCTGAACCGAATTGATTGGCGAGCGGAGTGATGGTGACGGTGCGATTGGCGCCGGAGCCGCCAAAGACAATGCTGTTCGGGCCAACGAGGGCGGTGTTGGACGAATCAGCAGACAAGGTCAGATTGCTGGGACCGCTTTCGATGTCATCGACGGTAAACGGAATGGCAGCGGTGGGGGTGTCTTCGTTGGTGGTTTGATCCGGGATTTGCGAGATGGTGGGGCCATCATTGACGCTTGTGACATTGAGGGTGAAACGGGTGGATGTTTGAGCGGCGCCATCGCTGACGGTGATAACGATGAGGGCTGAACCGAATTGATTGGCGAGCGGAGTGATGGTGACGGTGCGATTGGCGCCGGAGCCGCCAAAGACAATGCTGTTCGGGCCAACGAGGGCGGTGTTGGAGGAATCAGCAGACAAGGTCAGATTGCTGGGACCGCTTTCGATGTCATCGACGGTAAACGGAATGGCAGCGGTGGGGGTGTCTTCGTTGGTGGTTTGATCCGGGATTTGCGAGATGGTGGGCGGATCGTTCACCGCGTTCACCGTCAGAGTGAACGTCATGCTGCTTTGGAGTGAACCATCGCTGACCGTCACGGTAATTCTCGCGGCGCCGGACTGGTTGGCCAGCGGTGTCACCGTAATCGTGCGGGAATTTCCCGAGCCTCCAAACGAGATGCTATTGGCCGAAACGAGCTGTGTGTTGGAAGAGATCGCGGAGACGGTTAGTTGATCAGCGGGAGTCTCTGCATCGCGAACGGTAAACTGCAGCGCACCGGTCGAGGCATCTTCGTCGATCGTCTGGTTGGCGATTTGAGTGATGCTCGGCGCGGTGTTTCGGGTTTGCCCGAAGGCATTCGCGGCGAGCAGCAGCAGCAAAATAGTTGAACGAACGAACGGCATAACCGTTTATTTGACTCGATAAAACTTTTGGCGGTCCTTCAGCGTGTCGGTGAACGGACTCACCGCATTCGGGACACTGGTCCACGGCCCTGTCACCGCCGGGGCGCTTTCCAGCACCTGGCCTTGGCTCCAGCTGACTTGGAGTTGGGTGTTTGAGGTCAGCTGGATTTGCACAGTCTGGATCGGCGATGAATTGATCACCTCGAACACCACCGTGCAGCTGCCGAGGTTTCCACGCGCGTCCCGGGCGCTGAGGACAATGTCGTGTTTGCCCAGGCTGACAAATGTTCCGGGCGCGGGGTCCTGTGAAATGATGACCAGCCGCGGCAGGACGCAGTTGTCGAAAACCTTCACGCCCGAGCGCAAGTCCGGCACTGCCGCCCCGTGGAGTGGAACGCCTGCGGTGGAGGATTGTTGCACATTGACGGTGATGTGGTTGGTCGGGCAAGTGAGCACCGGAGGAACCGAATCGCCAAAAGCCAGACCGCCGGGGTAACCGTACGAATCATAAAGCCCGAAGCCATACGCGATCACCGCGAAGGCTGAGTTGCCCGAGAGATTGTGTGCGCCCGGGTTGACTTTGACCTTCGCGCCGGAATAAGCGCTCGTTGGGATTGGCGAGAAACTCGCGGCTGGGATTGGATTGCCGTCGAGAATAATTCCACCGACCGCAGCGGTTGGGGCGATCACGTTCAGGAAGTGGTGGACGAATGGCCCGTCCGGCGTGCAGAGCATGTATTGGTTCAAGAACTGGGCTTCGTGCGGGAGCGTGATCATGAACGGATCCGCGTTCATGACGTCATCGAAGTCCGAACTGTTGGCGAATTGACTGACAAAAATCGGTTTGTCCGAAGAAATTCTGGCGGCCGTTTTCAACACCATTTCATGCCACGCGCCGCGATTGAGATTGGCGACGGCCCCGCCGTTGACGCTCACGGTTGTTCCATCTTCGACCGCCAAGAAGCGGAAGGTGTCGCCTTGAAATCGATCCTCGAGCGGGATGGCGAGAAAGCTCGTGCCGGCGCTTTGGACGGGCAGTTGTTCCTCGACGATGTAATCGCAGAACAACAGGCTGGGAGAATTGATGAACGCGCAGGAATGGCCCGAGAAAACGGCGATCGCTTTGTCCGCCACGACGCTGCTGCCCGTCAAATCCGCCGGGGCATTCGCGTGGCTGCGGAGTTGGTACGCCTCGCCTTTGTTCAGGACGATATCGAAAGCCGCGCCTGCGGCATGCGTGGCGGTGGCAGCCGCAGGCGTGATCGTGACTTTGGTCTGGTCTTCCGTGGCGAGCACGGCGAATTGGGTTCCATTCAGCTCGGGAATTCCCGTCAGCACATTCTTGTAGGCTTGAATCGTGTATTCCGTTCCGAGCACGTCGGTGGGCAACGCGACAAACCCGTCGGTCGAATATGGAATATGGCTGAGTCCGAAGACGGCGACTTCTTGTTTGCTGACGATGTGAATCCCTTTCGGTTGGATCGAGTCGGTGTCATCCGTGAGTTCGGCGCCGGACGGAAGCGTCACCTTTGCGAGCATGGTTCCGGTGATGACGAAACTCTCGCTGAAGCGGAGCCCGGGAATGGTGACTTCGCCTGAACTCTCGGGCGGGCCGACGATGCACAAGGTGAGCTGGACTTTGTCTTCAGGATTGAGGGCGTAGTTTCCCGGAAACGCGACCCAGAAGTCCGTTCCTTTGTTTGAGCGGACGATGCAGTCGGTTGGGGTTGGGCTGATCACAGTCGTGCGTGCCGCAGAGACGTTGTTGGCTAAATTCGAGTCCGGTTCTTTCGACGCGACTTTGGCCTGGTTCGAGAGAACGCCAGGGGCAGTGGGAGTGACTTTGATCGTGACGGTGACGCTTGTTTGAGGTCCGAGAGTTCCGAGATTGCACACGACAGTTCCGGCCGAGAACACGCACGATCCTTGGGTGGCGGTTGCGGAGATGAAATTCACCCCGGCCGGGAGGGTATCGGCGAGATTGACGCCGGTGGCCGTGACTGTGCTGTTGTTGCTGACGATAATCGAGTAGGTCAACGTGTCGCCGACGACAACAGGATCTGGGGAGTCGAGCTTGTGGACCGACAAATCGACCTGTTCCTGCTGGCGCGGTTGGAGTGCGACGGCGTAATCCTCGACTTCGCCGTCGGAAGCAAAGCCGTTTGGTTTCAAGCTGCCTTGGCTGTTCAAACGGAAACGGGCGAAGGTCGGTCCGGGTGAGACTCCCGCGGGGACGGGGAAGCTCAAGCTGTTCTTTCCGGTGACGAGCAACTGATCGCGGAAAATCTGTTCGCCTTCATCGAGCCAATCGCCATCTCGATTGAAATCGACCCAGGCATTGAGCCGGCCTTGCTTGCCGGTCAGGAAAACGTCCAACTGCGCGGTCTGGCCAGCCATCAGAGGAGTGTTGAACGTCACCCCGTCTTCGTCGCCTTCGGCGGCGAAATCATCCCCCAATGCTTCCGGATCAGGCTGGCCGTCTGGTTCGGCGTCGATTATCGCGCCGAGGTGAAATCCGGAGACGATCAGATGGCGTGCGCCGTCATCTTTGAGAAGGGTCGGGTAGGGAGCGGGAGCATCGCCGAAATCGGCGGGAGGAAGTTGCTGAGCGAGGGCAGGCAAACCTGCCGAACTGGCCAACAGGAGGATCACGCTCCAGAGCAGTGGGAAGTAATTTTGGATTTTGGATTTTGGATTGAGGATTGAAGAACTTTGCATGAACTTTGCGGCTCGCGAGTACGCTCGCCCCACCAACGATTCACCTGCAGGTGGGGCGAGGGTACTGACGAGCCGAAAGCTCATGATCGCGATGCGTAAAGCAGATGCATGGACGCTTTCGATGAAGCTGCTACTCGCTTTTAAGTTCGGATGCATCAGACGGAATTTTCGACTTGTCCAGGGTTGGTCAGGATCAGCGTCAGATTTGCGCTCATGATCTGAGGCAGCCCGCTAATCAAGTTCACCGGTTTGAATTGAGTGGCTGCGCCGAAAATTGAATCGCGTTCTCCCTCGCTCGGGTTCTCGACAATGGCATCGGTCCCGAGTTGGAAGTTTTGGTTAAAGAGGTAGCGATCGTTGCCCAGACCGCCGCGGAGGACATCATTATCGCCAACGGGGAGTTGGGTGTCGTCGTGGCCTCCGTCAAGGGTATCGTTGCCCGCGCCGCCGTTTAATTCGTCGTTGCCCGCGCCGCCGACGAGTTGATCATTGCCCTCATCGCCGAAGAGCAGATCGTCACCGCTGCCGCCGAAGATCAGATCGTTGCCGACTCCGCCGTGCAGTTCGACAATGCCGGTAAAGAGGGACGCGTTGAGAATGTTATTTCCTGCGCCGCCGAAGAGAATGGCCTTTTTGATATTGGCCAGCGTCTGGACATCAGAGCCGATCTTCAGCGATGTGTTCGTGAGGGTGAAATCGGCGTCGGCTCTGGCGATGATGCTGTTGCTACCGTTGGCGCCATCGATTGTATCGTCACCACCGCCGCCGGTGAATTGGTTGTCCGCGGCGTTGCCGATGATTTGATCGGCCATGGTCGTCCCGATCACGTTTTCAATGACGGTGGACGAGCTGATGAAGATCGAGAGGTTCGAATTGATGACCTGGTCAACGCTGGTCTTGGCGAGGCTCACGGTAATTCCGCTGCTGGTGGTTGGCGCAAAGTTCAGCGTGTCCGTGCCGCCGATGTCCTCAATGGTGTCGGTGTCGAGAGGAGCGTCCGCGGCGAACAGGTAAGTGTCGTTGCCGTCGCCGCCTCGCAACAGATCTTTGCCCGGGCCTCCGATCAGAACGTCGTTGCCTGAACCGCCGAGCAACGTGTCATTGCCGGCGTCGCCCACGAGGACGGCTTGGCCAGTGAAGAGAGTCGCGTCGAGTTTGTTGTCGCCGTCACCGCCTTCGATAAGCGCAATTTGAATGTCGAACAGTTGGTCGATCTCGCCAGCGCCCAGGAGCTCGAGCGAATTTGGCTTCAGCACCCAATCGCCATTGGCCCGGGCAACAATGGTATTAGTTCCGAGACCGCCATGGATGATGTCCGCGCCGCGGCCGCCATCGAAGAAATTGTTCAGGATATTGCCGGTGAGATTATCGGCCTTCGCCCCGCCCAGCAGTCCCTCGATCGCATCACTGGCATTGAGAGTCAGTTTGAAGGACGGGGTGATGGTTTGAGGAAGCGTGCTCGAGAGATCGAAGGTAATGCTCTGTGTTTGTGTGGCCGAGAAATCGATTTGATCAATTCCGGAGCTGTCCTGGAGTTTATCTTCACCGAGCGCCAGATCCGCATTGAAGAGGTATCGATCGTTGCCGGCGCCGCCGTTGAGCGAATCGTTTCCACCGTTGCCGATCAAAATGTCGTCGCCGTCATTGCCGATGATCGTGTCAGCGGCAGGGCTGCCCATGAGGGTATCGTTGCCGGCCGCGCCGAGGATCACGACTGGAATGCCCAGGGTAAATTCAGACGCGTCGATGGCATTGTCGGAAGGGCCGCCGAGCAGGATGACATTGTCAATGTTGGTCAGCGCGAGGTTGAAAGAATTTGGACCGACTTGGAGGGTTGTGCTCGAGAGAATGATATCGGCGTCGGCCGCGCAAGCGAGTTGGTCAGTCCCAGCGCCTCCTTGCAGGCGAATGGTTCCATTGGGCGTCCAATTGACGATGATGAAAGTATTTCCAGCCGCACCGCCGATGAGGGTGGCGGTTTCGATGTTCGCGAGCTGGTCGAGTTCAGAAATGCTCGCGACTTGGATGCGCAAGTTGTCCGCATCGAGCACGAATTGAATAGTTCCCGGCGCGCTGCGTTGCTCTTTGATTTCGTCCGTGCCATCGCCGCCGTCGACGATGTCATCACCGAACCCAGGCACAATTTGGTCATCGCCAGCCCCGCCGATTAAAACGTCGGCGCCGCGTGTGCCGACAATGGTGTCATCACCCGGGCCGCCATTCAAAGTGAACGAGCCGCGTGGCGCTGCCTTGAACACGGGCGGGCTGACGGACGAATCGAGGAAGATGTAAGGCGTCAGGCTGGAAGCATCCAAAACGTTGTCGGCCGGGCCGCCCGTCAACTCGAATAGTTCGACGTTCTTGAGATCGATCGTTTGGTCGGGGTTGCCATCCGCGACGGGGTAGTCGAGCTCGACCCGGACGTCGCGCGCGTTGAGATTCGTGACTTTGAAATCGGCGTCTGCGAGCAAAACGAATTTGTCTCCAAGGTTTCCTTCGCCGTCGATGGAAGCGTTGCCGGTCCAGCCGGTCAGATCGAATGTGTTGGCCCGTTCGCTGCCGGTCAGCGTGGCGGATTCAATATTGGCGAGAACATCAATCTCGCTGCCGCGAACGAGCCGGTCGTTCGAGAGGCTGATATTGCGATCGGCCTGGGCTTGGATCGAATCCGTTCCAAGGCCGCCGTCGAGCCGGTCGTTGCCCGGACCGTCATCGAGGAAATCGTCACCGCCGAGGCCAATCAGGATATCGTGGCCGGGCCCGCCGCGGAGGATGTTATCGAGAGCATTGCCAGTGAGCTCATCGTTTTGGCCGCCGCCGATCAACTCTTCGATGCCGCCGCCCGAGATGACGAGGTTTAAGGTGGGCGTGACAATTTGCGTGAGCCCATTGAGAGCGGGATCGAGGCTGAGTTTGAGCGGCGAATTCTTCGTGGCGGAGAGATCGATCATGTCGTGCCCTGGATCGAGCGGATTTTCGATAATGGTTTCAGCGCCGAGCGGTTCGTCGGCGTTGTAGGCGTAGGTTTCATTTCCGGCGCCGCCCGCCAGAGTATCGTTCCCCGGGCCGCCATTGAGCACGTTATCGAGCGCATTGCCCGTTAACTGATCGTCCTTGGCGCCACCGACGACGTTGTCGATGTTGTTGCCCGATTTGAGCGTGAGCTTGAGGTTGAAATCCTCCACCGTTTGTTCGCTGGTCAGCGAGAGGTTCACCGTCAACGGGAGCGTTTGCGTGCCTGAGAAATCGAGCGTGTCGCGTCCGCCCTTGTCGTCGACCTTGTCCGAGCCGAGCGAATCGTCGACATCGAAAACGAATCGATCGTCGCCGGTGCCGCCCACGAGGATGTCGTTGCCGGCTTTGCCTTCGAGCATGACTGGTCCGGAATAATTGCCGGCATCAAGGGTGTTGTCGCTCGGACCGCCAATCAAGGTCACGTGTTCGATTCCAGTCAGCGAATAAATCGAGCCGCTCGCCAGGGTGAGGCTGGCTTTCTTTCCTTGCGTTAATGTTTGAAGCGCGGCGCCGAGTTTGAACCCGAAGCTCTGCGGCGCGCCGTTGCTGAGGCCGGACAATTCCGTGACGCCGACGACTTGTGAAAGGACATCTGAGAGTTCGGCTTTGCCAGGCAGCTTCAATTTCGAAATGGAAGTGAGCAGCGGAGCGCCCTGGTCCGCCAGTTTCATATTGGTATCGTTGGTCACTTCCAACGAATCGTCCCCGAAATTGCCGATGATCGTCGCGTCGCCATTCCAGCCCGTGACAAGGAAATGATTGGCGCTAAAGCCGCCGATCATCCGGACGTGTTCGATCTGCTCGAGCGTAAAGAGCGTGTCGAAGAACGAATTGTTCAGGTCGTGCAGGAAGACGCTGTCTTTGCCGGCCACGACCGGATCGTTGCGCTTGAGCGTGAAGTCCGCGTCGCGGCTCACTTCGACGGTGTCGTTGCCGTCGCCGCCGACGAAATGGTCATCGCCGTAATCGCCGATGATAAAGTCGTCGCCGGTGCCGCCATCGATGAAATCCTCGCCCGTGTCACCGGCCAGAATGTCGTTGGCGCCTTGGCCAAAAATGTAATCGAGACTCGGGCCGCCGTGGATCACATCGGGCCGCGGGCCGCCGCTGAAGGTGAGCTTCGCGTACGGATCCAGAGCTTCGCCGCCTTTCGAGGCGGGCAAGAAGCGGCCGGGATGGAGGTTCATTGGAATATTTCCCGAATCGCCCAGAACGATATCCCAATCATCACCCGCTTGAATCACGTCGTCGTCAGTGATGGCGCCGCCGGGGTGTTGGATTAAAAGAGTCGCATCGCCGATCGGTTTGCCGGTTGGCTCGAATAATTCCAGAACGACCGACACGGTATCGCATTCCTTAATGAAGCCTTGTTTGAGAATGGGGACTTGGAAGCTGTGGATCGAGTCGCCGGGTTGGAAAACGAGGAAGCCCTGAACGGATTGGTAATGCTGGCCGGCAATGCCTGTTCCATCTTTCGTGCGGTAAACCAGGACGGTTGGCCTTGTGACATCGCCCCGGCTCAACGTGATCACGGCAGCGCCTGTCGGAGTGAATTGGCTGGTGGTGTAAGTTTCCTGCTGGAAATCGACGCCGGGTCCGGCCGCGGGCGGCGGGCCTTTGACAATTTGCACGCTCAGCTCGTTCGTCTGATTCGCGGCGACCGTGATGACCTGGATGGTGCGGCCGGTCTGCAAGTCGAGGGCGTTTCCTAACGGCGAATAACCGGACGGCAAATCAAATTGGAGCAGATACTCCCCGGGATAAACATTCGTGAACGAGTAATGGCCGGTGAATGAAGTTGATGTCTGGTCAACTTCGTTCCCCTTGAAATCGAATAGATGGACCCGGACCTTGGACCAACCTTCATACGGGAAGAAGATATTGTTGCCGAAGCCGATCAGCGCCTCGAATTTGTTATTCCCATTGAGATCCTCCCAAACATCGCCCTTGAAGGTCGCGTTATTCCCCAGCCCGGTTGAATCCACTCCAAAAATGTAGCCGTTCAGCGGTTTGGTGTTCGGATAATCCGGCACCGGATCGTAAACGAGCACCTTGGCGTCGTAGCTTCCCTGGTTGATGGGCGAGTTGACATTCGTGGCTGTCTGCCAATGCCCGCCAATGACGTGATCGTCCCCGGCGCCAGCGTCAATGAAATCATTGCCCGGCCCGCCGAAAATCGTGTCGTCCGTTCCACCGCGTCCAACCGGATCCGACTTGTCAGGAATGACGAACTTCAATGGCTTCGGCCGATAACCGACCGGCGCGAAAATTTCCACGCCGCCGCCGCCGAGATAATCGACCGTTTGATTGTCATTGCCGGTGGTGAGCTCGAACCCGGAATAGAAGCTGAGGAATTTCTTCGTGACCGGGTCTTTATCAACCAGGCTCGATTCATCCACTTGGATCGTGATGGCGCCCAGCGGAACCGCGGCCGTGTATTTGCCCTTCGAATCGGTCGTGACAGTTTGCACGCCGCCTTGGCTATCTTTGACGATGACTTTGATGTTCTTCAGCCCGACTTCGCCGTCGTCGAAGAATTTATTGCCGTTGCTGTCTTTGAAAACGTATCCGACAAAGCTCTGCTTTTCGTCGTCGATGATTGTGCCGATGGCGCTTCGATGAGCGGGGTCGAGCACTCCGCCTTGCGGATTCTTCAGAGTCACTCGGAACGTTTCAGCAATCTCCGGCGTCACGTCGCCTTCGATTTCGATATTAATGCTGCCCTCGTTGTAGCCGTTGAAATCAATGATCGGGCCAATGCCGATGGGCGATGTGCTCAGCACTTTGTAATCGATGCCTTTGGTGGCAGTGACGTTTTCGACAAAGAAAGAAACCGAAGGAAAACCGCCGGCTGGAGTTGAGCGCACATCAAAGGAAAGAATCTTCGATCCGGCGTTGCCCTCGACAATGGCTGGCGGAGTCAGAATCGAGATGACGGGCGGCGATTCGCTGTCTTCAATGGTGAGAATCGCGATGTACGGACTGGCATTGCCCGGCCGGCCGGTTGGATCGCGCAGGGCCAACAACACCGTCTCGTCGCCCTCATAATCCAGATCGTCGATGATGGGGATCTCGACCGTCTTTTCTGTTTCATTCGCGGCGAACGTCACGATGAAATCAGCGCCGTCGTAGTCTTTGCCTTCGGTGGCGGTGCCATCCTTCGTGAAAAGGCCGACGCTGATGACGCCGGTGCTGCCTTTGCTGCGGATCAAGGTGATCTTGGCGGTTCCGTCCGTCTCTTTGGCGGAATAGAAGGGATTGCTAAACCGAATCGGGTAAAGCCCGCCTCCGCCGCCCGTATCATTGTCTTTGACCGTGATGACCGAGTGATTGTCGCGAATGTCGCCGTCGACTGCGCTGAGCAGGTTGACGAAAAACATTTCGTCCGGTTCGGGGAACAAATCGGCGTCGAGCGTCTGGACGTAAATGGTCTTGCTGGTTTGGCCCGGCGCGAAGGTGAGTTTCGCGAGGGACGCCGGCGTGTTTTTGTTCGGAGTGTTGAGGTAATCCGGGCCTTGCAGCAGGTCGCCGGAGAACACCGCGGAGACGGCTGAGCCGGGGCTCGTCGCGTATGTGACGACGACTTCTTTTCCGCTGGCCTTGGGTGTGGCGATGGGATTGAGCGGATCGAGCAACGTCACGGTAAAGAAGAGGGGATCGCCTTCCGTGACAGTGCTGGCAGGCGGCGAAATCGAAACGCCCACTGGAGCATCGTCGTCCAAAATGATTCCCACGCCATGGCCATCCGCGACGGTGGCGTTTTGGGCATCGAACAATTCGACGAAGAAATCTTCGTCATACTCGTCGACGGTGTCGTCGAGCAGCGTGATCGTCACTTCCTTCTGAGTTTGGCCCGGCAGGAAGATCAGCAATTGGTCAGCCGGCGCGACTGGGAGGAGATCCGTTCCGACGTCGGCGTAATGAACTTCGCCGGTGGCATCGAACGATTCCGAGGCGGTCACTTGGTATTTGACGGTGACGGCTTGCTGGCTCGGATTCGACAGGGTGATGGTGAACTTGGCCGGTGTGTTTTCGTGCGCCCGATTGTCGCCGACCGTTTCAGGCACGTAATCGCTAATGTGGAACGCCGGAACGGGATCGTCGCCGATGATCGTGCCGATCGCTTCGTTGTCGCCGAGCAACACTTTCAAGCTGGGATCAGCCACGGCGTCCTGGAGATTCGAGAGCTTGACTTTGAATTGTTCCGCGCGTCCTTCGAAGATTTTGTCTGGAATGATCGGGACGATGATTTGCTGCTGCTGCTGGCCCGGGCTGAGCGTGATCGTTCCGGTTACCTTTTCGAAATCGGGCTGGCCCGTTAAATGAGTCGCTGTTCCGTCGTCCGTCGTGAAATCCACGGTGATGGCGCGATCGATGGGCCGCGACAAACTCACGATAAACACAGCTTGGTTCTCGCCGATGTCGCCTTCCTTCAGCGACACGTCATCGATCGTCAGCACGGAATTGCCGACCACGCCCGCCGCCGCTTTGGTCAGCGTTTGATTGATTGACATCGGGAAAATGTCCGTCTCGCCGACGTTCGGTTGGGCGGGATTTGGAATATGCGCGCGATTATCAGCGTCGGGATCTGTCGCGGTGTTGATGGGGCTGATGATCAAGCCTTGGTTGGTGACGCCGTTATACGGTGCGGTGAACTGGAGCTTGTAATTCGTCGGATCCAGGCCGGTAAATTTGAAGGAACCGTCCTGTTTGGTCACGGTGGTCTCGATCTTGAACGGGTCGGATTGGTTGAACAACTTCACCGTGACGCCGGCGACACCGGGCTCGTTTTCTTCGCGAATGCCGTTTGCGTTTTGATCGAGCCAAACGAACGAACGAATCGCAATGCCCGTGTCGCGATCGCCCGTCCGGCCTTGCGCGTCGTCGCCGAACAGCTCGTCATTCCCGCGGCCGCCATCCATGAAATCGTTAAAATCTTCTTCGATGATTTCGGTTTGGCCCGAAGTCATGAAATTGCCGCCGTACAGGAAATCATTCCCGTCTCCGCCGAACAGCACATCGTAATTGCCGCCGCCGACCAAAATGTCATTGCCGCCGTCGCCGTCGTCCTTGCTGCCAATTCCGAGGAAGCTGAGCGTGGGCAGAGGACCGCCGCCGAATGAAATTGAGTTCAGGGCGGCTTGCAATGTGACGGCATTGCTCGCGTCAAACGTGTCGCCGATGAGAATGTCGACGCCGCTGTGCCCGAAAATTTGATCGTCGCCCGTTCCGCCTTGCAGAACGTCATTGCCCGGCCCGCCAAAAATCGTGTCATCGTCCGGACCAGCATCGACAATATCATTGCCCAACCCGGCTTTGATCAGGTCCGCGCCGGCGCCGGCTTTGATCTTGTCGTCACCAAGTCCGGCGTCGATGTCATCATTGCCCGGACCGCCATCGATCGTGTCGTCTCCTGAATCGGCCACGATCAAATCGTCTCCGGCGTCACCATTGAGCGTGTCCGTCCCTGGGCTGCCGGTGATCTGATCCGCGCCCGCGCCGCCATTGATCGTGATCGGTTTGGTTCCCGCCGTGATCTTGTCCGCGCCCGCGCCGCCGCTGATGACCAGGTTTTCGGCTGCGCCCGTAATCGTGATCGTGTCGTCGCCATCGTCGCCGTCGATCGAGCCGCCCGCAGCGCTGTCGCGCCCAGTCAGCGTGATTTTGTCGTTGCCCGGCCCGCCGTGGAGATCGACCGCGGCCAAAACGCCTTGGAAATCGAGCGTGTCATTTCCTTCGCCCGCATTTTCCACGACGATCTTTTTGACGCCGTCGAATTGATGAGTGAAGCCGTTCCAATTGACTTCGATCGATTCGCCGGAGGTGGCGTCGCCGGAAAGATGTTTGACCACGAAATGTTCCGAACTGTCGGTGGTGTCGATTTCCTCGCGATCGCCCGCGCGCGAACCGATGTTCAAGTAAAGCGTGCTCGGATCGCCTCCGTCCGGGGTGGCCAGAATCGGCTGCGGACAGCCCACCTCGAATTTGAAGAGAGTAAACCGGCCGAACTCCCATTCCTCGTCGATCGAGAAGAAGAGCAGGTCGATGGTCAGAAACGCGCCGAGGAAAATATCGACTTGGCCGTGGATATTGAAAATGCAGCGCGGGTCGATCCGCGCTTCGGAAACGATTTCGCTGACACGCACGCGGCCGTCCTGGTTGGGATCGTTCAGATCGAATCCGATGGTTAAGTCGAGCCCACCTTTGACGCCCGCGGTGACGGCGACGAGGTTGATCACGGCCGCGGCGAACAATTGGCCGTGCAAGGTGAGTTCATCGCGATCGTGGCCCTGCGCATCGAAATCCTTGATGTAAAATCCGTCGAAGATGTCGATTGGATCCTTCGAGTCGATGTACTTTTGAATCCCAAAGGTGTCATAGCCAAAACCGATGTTGAGCTCCATCCCGATGCGCCCGCCAATCTGCGCTTCGAGCGGCCCGAAAATCGGGATGTGAATGATGAGCTCCGCATCGGCTTTGAACGCGGGCATGTCCCACTCGATCAAGCCGACCGGTTTGCCCATGAATAAATTGGCAATCTCGAGCGGATGTTCGAAGAGCGGGAAATGGAAATTCTTTAAGCTGCCGACACTGCCGACGAAGCCGGCGCTCGCTTTCGCTTCGGCCGTGACTCCGCCGCCGCCGCTGTTCGCCATATCATTGAGGAAACCTTCCGGGTCGAATTTGCTGGCTTTGTCGAGCAGTTCGGCGGCTGCGAAGGCTCCGGTCTGATCGGTCTTCAGCGTGAATGCGCTGAACGGAATGAAAATGCTGCCGCTGGGCGAGAGGTTTTCAGCCAGATCCGAGAGCTTGATGATTTCGATGATGACGTCGATGAACTCGCGGCTGGTCGGGCTCAAATAACCGAGCGCTTCCCAAAGATCGAGCAAGGTCACGGGGTGACCGGCCAGATCTGAAAAGATCGGCAGGGCCGCGGTGACGATGTCGACGATCGGTTCGAACGGCGCCACAACGTCGTGAATCTTCTGCAACACCGGCAGCAGGAAATCCGAAATGTACGACCCAAGATCGAGCCCGACATTTTCGAAGCGAATCGAAGGTTCGCCCGCGCCGCCATTCAGCGACCACTGCCAGTCGAGCAGAAAGTCAGCCGCCACTTTCGGGAATTTTCCGCCCGTGCCGAATCCGCCCGTCAGGTGCAAACGGACTTTGGCGTCGGCGCCGAGGTTGGCATCGATCAGATCGCCGATAGACCCGCTTGACCCGAGTTCAGCGAAAGTGAGTTTGCCATCGCCGTTCGGATCTTTGATGTCCACTTCGAAGCCGCCGCGGAACATGCTGCCCATGTCACTCGCTTCGAGCGTGAGGAAGGCGAGTTGGCCGGCCGCTTTGAGATTGGGAATGGAGGCTTCAAACCCGACAAAGATTTCGGCATCGGTTTCACCAAGATCCGGCAGGCCGTTGTGGTTGGAATCGACCCAGCCTTTGCCGCTGTCGGTCACGAAATAAAAGCCATCGGTTTTGTTGAGGCCAAAGCGGAGTTTGAAATCGAAGGACAATTTCAGCTGAACTTTGCCATCAATGCTCAAGCCGAAACCCGGCACGCCGATGTCGAGCGCGACGTTCGAGTTGACGATATCGAGCGACTTCTTGATTCGAAGGTCGACCTGCAAGCCGTCATCGCAATCGAGCGTGATCTTCAATTGGCCCGGTCCGAGCGACAGGTTTAGATCGGAACCATCCGGATTGACGAGCAGGTTGAGTCCGGGAGGGCCGAGATGATTCCAGAATACTTCTTTGATCGCGTCGGTGATGGCAGCGGTCCCGCTGCCGCCGGAGGCGGCGATCTTTTCGCGCAGATCCCCGAGCAACCCTTCGCGGAATGAATCGATGAAATTCGCGATACCTCCGAGCGCATCGCCAATCAGCGGCAGGCGCACCGCCGACACGGCTTTGTCGAGCCCGTCCTGGATCGTGCCGAGCAAATGATCCAATCCGTCGAGCAGCAAGCCGGCGTGCTGATCGATAATCGCACAGAGATCGAGGTTATCGAAGAGGCTGTTGAAATCGGGCGTGGCGATCGTCGTCTTAACGACTTTGCCAAAGGAATTGTTCGTGGTCGTTGCCGGATTCGCATCGTCATCAGCGGTTGGGCCAGCGTGAAACCCGCTTCCCGTGAGCGCATTGTTGACGGCGGTGATGACTTGCTGGGCCGAAGTAATCCCGCTGTTGATCGTCAGCGTCACCGTTTTCGTGCCGCTGTTGTAGGCCGCGCCTGGTGCGCCAGCTCCCACATTCGGGTCCTGGACCAGGACGACTTTAAAATTCGGAGTTGGACCGGTGATGAAGAAATCGTTGTGTGTCCCGCGCAGTTCGATGGTCGCTTGGCCCGCTTGCGCTTCGTCCGGCGAGAACAACCGGAGCAGGTCAGGGATGTCGACCACGAGATGGTTGTCTGGATAACCGTCGCCGTTTTTGTCCTGAGAGCTCCCGAGAGGCGTGCTCTTGGTCGGCGCGAAAATGGGAAGATCCGCGGTCAACCCGGCGCGCGCGGTGAATCCGAGATTGTCCGAATTGAAAATCGATTCCGTGAAGTAATGGCGGCCGTCGCCGTTGTTGTCCTTCAACCCGAGTTGAACGAACGCTTTATCAATCGTGTCGGGATCGCCATCCGCATCGAGCGTGACGCTCCCGTTCTTCACATAAATTCCGAGCACAGATCCCAACGACGCTTCGAACTCGAGGTTTTTGCCCAGCACTTCCGCTTCGACTTTGACTCCGGTGGAATCGTAGAGGAACGGCTGGACGTGGAGGGGATCGGTGACATCCAATCCGAAGTCGAGCTTCAACGAGGCCTTGGCGCTGACATTCAAGACGCCATCGCCCTCGACGTGAACGAAGCTGGTGGCCTGTTGCAGGAAGGTGGCGGCAGCGCTGTTGTCCCCAGCGATGTGCTTCACCAGATCCTGCAAATTGACGTGAAGCGGAATTGTGTTGCCGTAACCGGTGGAAAAATTGAGCGACAGCTTCAGCGCCGTCTTCGTCATGAGCCCCGTGCCGTTCGGATCGAGCAACGACACTGTCCAGGGCGTGCCCGGCAGGCCATTCACGGTGGACAAAACTTTGTCCGCGGTGGTGACGCCGGAATTAATCCGAACCGTCAGCACCTGGTTGGTCGCATCCCAGCTCGCTTTGGCGTCGTTGCCGGAAAGGTCGTGGTCTCCCAGGATTTGGATCTTGGTTTTGTTGAGGCTGAGATTAGTCGAAATGAACTTGATGGAATTGTTCGTCCCGGGCGGATTAAAGGTCGCGTTGAGTTGGCTCGCAACAGTCGTCACTTGCGGATCGGCCGTGTCGTCGAGGGAAATGTTCAACACGCTCGGATCGAGATTGAATAACTTCTCGAGCTGCGTTTCGAATTCTTTCAGCAATGCTTGCAGGTTGTTCGGATTTTTCTTGCCGACGGCTTCAATCCAATCCGCCACTTTCCCCGCCCAGTTCAGCATGTCCGAAATGCTGAGGTCGACGAAGGGCAGTTTCTGTTTCAGGAACGAGAAGCTTTCGAGCTGCTTCAAGTTGTTCGCGACTGCCCGCAATGCCTGCAAAATCGCAAAGAAACCGACATCGCTGAAAGTCGTCACCCCGTTCAACCCGTCGAAGCTGAGGAAAATTCCGGTTTTGCCCGGCTGATACGGATCCGAGTTGAGATGCAGATCATTGACGTCGGGAATGTTGATCGAGACGCCGGCGCCGGAAGAAATGTTCAAGCCGGGCAGTTGCGCGTTGAGTTGGGCGGCGTTGACGGCCAGTTTTCCGATGAAGCTGCCGGAAATCTTCGGCGCCTTGACGATCTCGCTGACAGAAGCGGTTTTGCTGGTCAGTTCGGTGATATAAAACCGGGTTTGTCCGTTGCTCTGGCCGAAGATCGGAATTTCGATGGTGATCGGGCTGGGCGTCTCGAGTTTGCTCTGGGCCGGATCGAGGCTCACTTTGACAAAGCCGAGATTGATCGAGCCGCTGATGCCGCCCGGCGTCGAGACGCTCAGTGAGCCTTTGATCGAGGTGTTGTCGAGGAACAGTCCTTTGACCGGTGAACGCGATGTTTCCTTGTAATATTTGATCGACGCCTGCTGGAACGGATCGATTCCGAAGCCAACTTCGGTGGCGAAAACATCGTCGGCGCGCGAGATCACCATCAGCTGATTGACTACGCCGAGTTGCTGTTCCTGTTTGCCATCCCCGTTGAGATCTTCCTGGTCGAGTTTGCCATTGGCGTCCAGATCCTCGCCCGGATCCAAAATGCCGTTGTGATTGGCGTCTTCCATTTCGAACACGCCGTCGCCATCAGTATCGGTTTCCTGAAGTCCAGAAATGGCGATCCCTTGGCCGGCTTTTTGCGCGATGATTAATTCGCTCAGCTTGGTCAGCGTGCCATTGAGGTTGTAATTCGTGCTTTGGAACAGCCGATTAAAGTCCGCCGCGAGATCCTCGACGGAATGATTCGGGTGCGTTGGATGAGTCGGCAAGGTCCAGGCTTGCGGCAAGACCAGTGGGATGGACGGGCCGTCGTTGATCGAGATCGAGAAATTGGCGTCGCCGCTGAGCTGGCCGGTCGATGGCGACGGCACTGCCGGCACCGTCAACAAGCGTGGAACTTCCAATGCCGCGAGATCGTAGCCGAGGGTGAAATGAAGTTCGGGATTGGCCTGAACTTGAATGTTTCCCTTTAACGCGGCGCCAGCGAGCGGGCCGAGGTCACCGCCGAAATCGAACGAGAACGTTTTGGTCAGAGGCGCGCCGGGCAATAGATTGATGTTCGGAAACAGGATTAATTTGGCGTTCGGATCGTAAGTCGGCGCCGGGCTCATCCCGAGGGCTTGCCCCAAATGCGTCACGAACCCTGGCAAATCATAGCGGGAAGTCTCGACCGCGGCCTGGCCGTTAATGAAGCCTAGGGTTTTGATCGGATGCGGCGGTTGATTCTGCGGCGGGTCCGTGAAGGTGAGGTTCAGCGTCGAGGTCTTCTTGAGCTCGTCCTCGGTCAAGGCGATGACGAGCTGTTTATTTTTGTTCAGCCGGGCCACCACTTCAGTTGCCAGCCCCGCGCTGGCGAAGGCGCTGTTGAATTTCGTGATCAGCGCGTTGACGTCGGCAAACGCCCCGCTCAAGACGGTCACGTTCTTTGCGGGATCCGTCCCGATCTGCAGTTGGAACGTGAAATTGCTGCTGATGTTTCCGTGGAGCGGGAGGTCAGCGGCGGCTAACGGGTTGCCGCCGGAATCAAAGAACGCCGCGCTCGAGGGAAGTTCGACGCTCGCCAACTGACTGTAAACTTTGTTGATGAACAACTGTGTGAGGTCGAAGGCATCGCCCAGCGTCGCTCCGCCCGTGAAGGGAATTTCCGCCTTGAACACGTCCGATTGCCGGAAGACATCGAGCCAGAGCATCAACTGCTTGATCATGCCGAAGAGCGATTGCTCGTTGGTTTGGCTGAAGCTCGGGAGCGAATGCCCGGAGATATCGATCGTCCCGTCAGAATGAACCGTGACGGAAAAGGCGGGCCCGGTCTTGTTCGTGAAAACGACCGTGTTCGCGCCGAAATTCGCAGTGATGGTGAAGTGCGCGGGGAACGAGCCAGGGCCCACTTGGATATGGCCGTTCACTTCGACGCGCAGGTAATTCGTCAACGCTTCATCCAGATCAATGTTGATCGGCCCCGCGACGATGTCGCCAGGAACAGTGCGCGTATTGAAATCGAGTTTGATGTCGCCGCTCGCGCCGATCAGGCCGACATCGAAATCGAGCGCGGCGTTTCCAGCGATGCCATCGTTGAAAATCGCGAATTGCCCGTGGCCGTGCTTGAAACCGATGACCTGCAGCGAACCCGCCTTGAGGTCGAAATGAAAATCTTGCGCCCGGACGCCCACGAATTTTTGTGTCCCGGTGTCGATCTGCGAAAAGAAAAAGAGGCCGCCCATTGAAACGGAACCGCCCGCCGCGCCGATATCGAACGCGATCGGCCCGCCGACCTCGAAGAAATGGCCCGCGGGAACGTTCACGGGCATCGGCATGCCTTCCCAGTCGAAGACCTCATTGACGGTCTTCAGATCGTTATTGTTGAAAAAGAGATTCAGATGCGTTTGGACATCCGGGACCGCCGGTTCGTCATCTTGCAGCGTGAAGAATGGTGTCGCTTTCGTCTCGAGGGTGATTTGCGCGGAGCCGGCGAATTGCCCCGAATCGAGCACGAACAACCCGACGCCGTCTTTCAGTTTGAAGAAATTCGCCACCGTGTCGCCGAAGTTGAACGAGACGTTCTTGGCCACGATGGTCACGACCTGCCGGCCCGAATTGGCTTGGCGCTGTTCGAACCCGAAGTCGCCGTTGATCAAATTGAATCCGGCGACGTTCAGTTTGACGTTTAAAGCGCGGAACTGCAGGTACGGGCCTGATGGCAGGTTGATATTTAAAATTTGGTTCCCGACGAGAATCGATTGGCTGATCGGCTGGTCCGTCGGGTTCATCCGAAAACTCAGCGCGCTCGAACCGGTCGTCTGCAAACTAATCACGCCGGGAACACCGAACGAAAATGTGTTGGCGTTGATTTCGCCGGCCAATCCTTCCGGTTTGCTGACGAACAATCCCGAGAGATTCGACAAGACCAGAATCTGCTGAGCAGCGCCGTCCAAAAACGGCAAGGTCACATTGTCGAATCCCACGGTGACGACCTTCTCCGCTTGATCAGTCTCGTGTTGTTCGAACGCGAAATTGCCGGTGGCTTTCAGCGGCCCGCCAAATACGCCGCCCAGGTCGATCGAAAGGACCGCGCCGGTGGCCGCGACCCGCAGGAATTTTCCCGCCGGAACATTGAGCGGCACACTCGAGCCGTTGATCGTGACGGTTTGATTAAACGGCACGGTGAAATCGTTAATCGCGCCGCTGAAATTGCCCGCCACCGAAACTTTGGGAATGCTGAGCGTAACGTTCGCCTGGGTGATTTGCCCGGCCATCCCTTTGTCCGCGCCAATGCGCGTGAAAACAAATGCGCCCGTCCCGTTCGTGAGCGTGACGAGCGGATTATTGAACGGATCGACGAATTTAAACGCGAGGTTGTGAATGCCGACCGTAACGATTTCATCGCCGCTGTTGGGCGCGCCAGGGGTTGGATCGAGCGGTTCGAAAAGAAAATCGCCGCTCAGAATGATGTCAGGAATTTTCAGGTCGAGCGTGGCGTCGCCTTCGACCCGGTAGTACGGCCCGCCGCCAGGAATGTTTACGGTGGTTGTATCGTCGACCGGCAGCGGGACCACATTGGTCGAGGTGCTAAAGGTCAGCGTGAAATCGCCCGTCAGCGCGTCGATGTTTGGAAGCTCCGGCCCTTGCAGCAGGTTGAGCGTTACTTTGCCGGCCATCTTGCCTTGGTTCGGGCCCGGATCATTTACGAGAATCAACTTGCCTGTCCCTTTGGCTTTCAGAATCCGAAACTCCGGCCCGACCCCGGCCGTCACCTTGAGTTCTAGGTTTGAGATGTTCGCGTCGACCAGGAGGTTGGTCGTGGCGGCCAGTTTCGTGAAGGTGAACACGCCATCGAGTTGCTGGCCAAACGCTGTCAAATGGCCGTCCACAATCAGCGTCATGTCGGGCTTGATGCCGTCGTAGAGATCGGTGTCGACCAGGTGGAGCGTGTGCGTCCCCTGATATTTAAAAAGCGGGAATGGCGCCCAGATCGCGTTCGGATCGGTGACGGTTGCATTCAAGGTGAGCGTCGCGTCCAAAGAACCGCCTTTGGTGATGTCGAACGCGCTGAAGGCCGGCAGCACCGGCGGGTTGAGCGCGAGGATGCGGCCGTTGGGCAGTTGTCCCGGATCCGGCTTCGCGGTGACGAACGCCATGAAAATGACACTGGCGTTGACGCCGAACGCCTGGCCCGGCGGCAGCCAAGGCGGGTTGAGCACCACCGGTTTCAAATCAGAAGCGGTGACGGTCGTGCGCGCGGTGGCTTCGTGCAGTTCGAGGAAGAGGTTGAGGCCGTCCTTGCCGAAGGTGAAGTCGAGTTCGAGATCGTTCTTGAGCGTCAGGTTCGATTGGTTGCCGAAGAGGAAATCGAAAATGGGATTGAGCGTGCTCTCGAGCAGCGACGTCAGCTTCGTTTCGGAGAGAGTGACTTTGACATCGAACCTGTAATTCGAATTGGCCGGTGTGCTGTAGGTGCCTTTGACCGAGCGCACCTTGACGTCGAAGTTGGCGAAGTGCTGGCCGTCCAAGCCCTCGATCGCGTGAGTGACTTCCGCTTGCGATGGCCCGAAAAAGAGGACATCACTCAATTGGTTCTGAATGGCCTTCGTGAACGCATCCTTCGCCTTCACCAGATCCTGCAACGTTTGGCCAATCAGCGGCAGTTGCGTCGTGGATGGCCCAACCGTGAAAAGGTTCCCGAGCAATTGCGAAAGGCTGACGATCGCGTTCTCGACTTCGGGCACGACAATCTGCGTGTCGACCACCTCGAGCCTCAGCTCCTTTTTGAAATCGTCATAAACCGGAACAAACGCGAGCTGCGGATTGTTCGGAATGTTCGCGGTGCCGAGATAATTCGCGAATTCCGTCGGCTGCGGCCGGAGCCCTTGCCACTTGATGATGGGGAAGGTTTGGCCTGCGACCGGCGAAAAGTTATTCAGCAGTTTAATTCGGAGCGTGCCATCGAATGAAACGTTTCCTGAAACAAGAATTTGGTCGTAGACCGCCGGGCTGTTGGTCGGATTCCAACCGCCAATTTCAATGAGGGTTGTTCCATCTGGTCCTTGAGAAAAGCTCCCTTGGTTGTCGATGGTGATAACTCCAGGCGAGTGGCCTGGGCTGACCAAGCCTGCCGTGTTGATGAGATCTGTCGTGAGCGTCGGTGTGCCCGCCAGCACATCTCCTTTTTGCAGCGTGAGCGCGGTTGCGTTGGGAGGACCGTTCGGCGCGTGCAAACTGTCGGTCTGTTGTGCGAGAGAAAAATTCTGGTCGATCTGCGGCGAAAGGGCCGGCTCGGCGAGGGATGTTGGTTCGAGCGAGGTCGCGGATAAAATTGAATCAGCCGCCGGGTTCGCTCGTTCGGCCAAGGGCTGCGTCGCGGGTGCGGGGGAGTTGGCTGGCTCGATGGCGACGGCGGGCAAGTTTGTCGTCGGAAGCAAGTCGAAGCTTTGCGCGGCGGGGTCTGACGACGTGGCGGGGTTGGAAAAGCTATGGATGACAGACTCGACGGCGATCGCTTCCCCAGCTTTCGGCAATTCCGGTGGCGGAATTATTTCTTCCCCCGAAAGCAGAATACGCCCCTCGAGCGGCTCTAAAACAAAGACCCCTTGCGGCAGCACTTTCACAGGCACGGCGGAGAAAATCTGATATCAAAATATTCTAATGAAATCAAACAGATTCTCTGATTTTCTCCCTTCGCGTTTTTGTTCTCCTGCAAGTGCGATGCCGTTCTCACGCGTGAGAGCGCGCCGCCCACACGGATCCCAACGCGAACCATCTGCTTGGTGCAACGCCTTGGCTGCAGCGTGAACGCTGCGTTCCCTGATTGGTGCAACGCTTGGCTGTAGCGTGAACGCTACGTTCCGCCGGGAGTCGTGATCGTCAGCCCAACTTCTCGCGCCCATGCGGGCGGGAAAAATCGAGCTCAGGACCGATCGGAACGATCCGGGTCGGATTGATCTCATCGTGCGTGATGTAATAGTGCCGCTTGATGTGATCCAGATTCACTGTCTCGGCGACGCCGGGTTGCTGGCACAAATCGCACAGGTATCCATGGAGATTCGTGTAATCGACGATCCGGCGGAGGTTGCACTTGAAGTGCAAATAATAAACCGCATCAAACCGCACGAGCGTGCAGAACAAACGCCAGTCCGTCTCGACAAGGCGCGCGCCAAAAAGAAACCGCCGATCGGCCAAGCGCGCTTCTAACTCGTCCAGCGCTTCGAACAGCGACCGGGCCGCTGTTTCATACGCCTGTTGGGTGGTGGCAAAGCCGGCTTTATACACGCCGTTGTTGACGCGCTCGTAAATGAATTGGCTGAGCCGTTTTTGTTGATCAGCAATATCAGCGGGAAAAAGATTCACCCTTGCGTCGCCAAATTTCCCCAGAGCTCCATCGAACATCCGGCAAATGTCATCCTCGGAGTTGTTCACGATGAGGCGACGTTGCTTGTCCCAAAGCACCGGGACGGTGATGCGCCCGCGGTATTTCGGATTCGACGCGAGATACGCTTCGCTCAGAAAGAGAAAACCATTCACCGGATCCAAACTGTGGCCAGGGCCCGCGCGAAAAGCCCAGCCGCGCTCGTCCCGGACCGGATCAACCACGGTCATGCCGATGACCGAGTCGAGCTTCTTCAATTTGCGGGCAATGACCGTTCGTGAAGCCCAGGGGCAAGCGAGGGAAACGTACAAATGATAACGATCCCGCTCCGCTGGAAATGGGCCGTCGCTCGTGATCCATTGGCGAAACTCGTCTTCCTGCCGCTTGAATTCGCCTTGCTCCGTTTGCTCGTCGGGAAATTGAGGGTTGACGCTCATGCCTGACTTTACGTCGTTGCATGATGTTGTTCGTGCAAATGCGAAGCGAAAGCGGAGCCCCCAGGAGCGCGGACAGCTTGTCCGCCTGACAAATATTCATGGTCGAAGTGTATGCAACATTTTGCAGGGGAACTCTTGTTCTTGATCGTGTTCTTGCTCTTGCTCGAACGATCAGGAGAAAAGAAGAGCAGGATCAAGAGCGAGAGCATGAGCAAGAGTAGGTTCATGGTTGCACTGCGTGCAGCCGTTGCCTGGACGCTTCCCCCACCGAACGTGGACATTGCCATTCAGGTGGGGCGAGGCTACTGACGAGCCGCAGCGAGCATGCACCCACGGCTCGCGAGTCGGCTCGTCCCCGAACGTGCACCTGGTCGATTCAGGTGGGGCGAGGCTACTGACGAGCCGGACAACGAGCATGCACCAACGGCTCGCGAGTCCGCTCGTCCCACCATAGGCAGACCAAACGCATCAACGTGATTCAAATTCGCTTGGGAGCGGCGCGGGGAGTCGGTAATCTCGGCGTCGCTCTCGTGCGGAGGGCGACACGCTATGAAAGATCATGTCGAGACTAGCGGACTGAAAGTTGCGGCGGCCCTCCATCAGTTCGTCGAGAAAGAAGCCATCGTGGGGACGAGCCTCAACCCGGAACAATTCTGGGGTTCACTAGCCGCAATTGTCCGGGACCTCGAACCTAAAAATCGCGCTTTGCTGGAGCGCCGGGACGAACTGCAACGCCAGATAGACGAGTGGCATGCCAAGAGAAAATGCCAGCCGATCGATGCCGCTGCCTACAGATCCTTTTTGGTCGAGATCGGCTATCTCCTTCCTGAGGGTGGCGCATTTCAAGTCACCACCGCGAACGTTGATCCGGAAATTGGCCAGATCGCCGGCCCGCAACTCGTCGTTCCCGTGGACAATCCGCGCTACGCGTTGAACGCGGCGAACGCGCGCTGGGGCAGTTTGTACGATGCGCTCTATGGCACGGACGTTTTTCCGGACGAACCCGGTTTCGAGAAAGGTCCGAAGTACAATGTCCGTCGCGGCAAGAAGGTCATTGCCTACGTGGAATCTTTTCTGGACACGCATGCCGCCTTGGCCAGCGGCAACTATGCTGATGTCACCGAGTTTTTTCTGATCAATGAGGCTGGCGGGCGTCAATTGCGCGCCCGTTTGAAATCCGGGAACACAGTCAAGCTGGCCGAGCCGCAGCAGTTCGCAGGGTATGTGGAAACGAACGGCGCGCTCGCTTCGGTTCTGTTGCGGAACCACGGGTTGCACATCGAAATCCAGATCGATCCGCAACATCCGATCGGCCGCGAACATCCGGCCGGAGTCAAAGATGTGGTGCTCGAATCGGCCACCACGACGATTCAGGATTGCGAGGATTCCGTCGCCGCGGTCGATGCCACCGACAAAACGCGCGTTTACCGGAATTGGCTGGGGATCATGCGCGGTTCACTCGAAGCGGCGCTGGCGAAGGATGGCCGGCCGTTCATTCGGCGGTTGCATGCGGATAAAACGTTCCGAGCGCCGGACGGACGCGAGCTCACGTTGCCAGGCCGGAGTTTGTTGCTCGTGCGGAATGTCGGTATTCACATGTATACGGATGCGGTGACGACCGCAGATGGCAAACCCATTCCCGAAGGTTTCCTCGATGCGATGATGACCACGCTGGCCGCGCTGCACGATTTGAAAGGTTTAGGCCACTTGCGCAACAGCCGAGCTGGGAGCGTTTACATCGTGAAACCGAAATTGCACGGGCCCGATGAAGTCGCGGCGACGGTCGAGTTGTTCGGCCGGGTCGAGCAAGCGCTCGGGCTTTCCCCCAACACGATTAAAATCGGAATCATGGACGAGGAACGCCGCACGACAATTAATTTGAAGGAATGCATTCGGCTGGCGAAGGAGCGCGTGGTCTTCATCAACACCGGTTTCCTCGACCGCACCGGCGACGAGATTCATACCAGCATGGAAGCGGGGCCGATGCTTCCGAAGATGGAAATCAAGAATACGAAATGGATGCTGGCTTATGAGGATCGCAACGTGGATGTAGGCATCGTCACTGGCCTCCCAGGAAAAGCGCAAATCGGCAAAGGAATGTGGACGATGCCCGATCGCATGCGCGCGATGCTCGAAGCCAAAATCGCGCATCCGAAAGCCGGGGCAAACACCGCGTGGGTGCCGTCGCCGACGGCTGCGACGCTGCACGCGATGCATTATCACATGGTCGACGTCGCCAAGACGCAACGCGAGCTGGCCAATCGGGCTTGCGCGAGCTTGGATGATATTTTGACCCCGCCGTTGCTCGGCTCGCGCGTTCTAACAGCGTCGGATGTTCAGCGAGAGCTCGACAACAACGCGCAGGGAATTCTCGGGTATGTCATCCGCTGGGTGGAGCAGGGGATTGGCTGCTCGAAGATTCCGGACATCAACGAAACCGGCTTGATGGAAGATCGGGCGACGTTAAGGATTTCAAGCCAGCACATTGCCAATTGGCTTCATCACGGCGTTGCCAAACGCGAACAAGTGATCAGCACGTTCAAACGGATGGCAGCGGTGGTGGATCGCCAAAATGGGGCGGATCCGAATTACCGAGCGATGGCCCCGGACTTTGAACGGAGCGTCGGTTTCCAAGCGGCGTTGGATTTGGTTTTCGAAGGCCGGGCAGAAGCGAACGGTTACACCGAGCGCGTTCTCACCGCGCGCCGCCGCGAAGCGAAAAATTTGGCAGCTTGAGCCGCACCGGCGGCGAACCAGGGGACTTCCGGATTTCTTCCGACCAACTCGTGGCATTTCTTTGTTTTTATCCGTGGAATCCGCGTGATCCGTGGTCCAATTCCTTGGCATCCGCAAATCCACGGTGGAATGCTTCGTGTTTTAACCACGGATGGGCAGGATCTCACGGATGAACCAAAATGGCGGCATGGAAATCACCCGGAGATCGTGGGCCAGTTTTCGTGGGGCGCCGATTTATTCCCTGACCGCGGCGCAGACCATCTCGAGCACACGCCTTAACCCGTCATCCCCGCCCAGGCTTCCTTCATGGAACGGGCTGCGCGGAATTGGCTGCCAATTGTCCCGCGAATGATCCGGTTCCGGCTGCGGCAAACCCGTCAACGACGGATCGTATTGCGAGTCGCGCCCGCCCATTTTGTAAATCACCAAGTCGAGCGACGGCACAATCATCAGCCCGAACCCGCCCGCGCCAGATTTCCAAAGTGCATCCCGGGGCGCGCCGGCGACATGCCCGTCGGAGTTGTGCTCGAACATCAGCGTGTAGGGCGAATGCGGATTGAACGGCGATGGTTTGTTGCACTTTTCAATGTAGTCAGCGGGCACGAGTTGTCTGCCGCGCCACACTCCTTTGTGAAGCAGACAATATCCGAAACGCAGCGCATCGGTCGCGTGCACCGCGATGCTTCCGGCGCCGTTCGCGTGCGGCATGGTGAACCCGCCGCGATGGAGACAATAGCCCCACGCGCCCCAGCCCATCGGCTTGGCCAGCCGCTCGCTGATGTATTCGTCCAGTTCCATTCCGCTGACATGCCGGAGCACGATCGAAGCGATGTGCGGTTCGGGCGACGAGTAGGAATAACCCGCGCCGGCATTGGTCCACATCGCGGTGCGAATCGATGACAGGTCGAGATCGCGGATGTTCTGACCGGGCTTCGGTTGTAATGGAAAAGCCCTGCCCATCACGACGGCCACGGGAGATTGCCCTTCGCCGTTGTAACCCCCGGTCATGCAAAGCAACTGGCCGAGTGTAATGTCAGCCCGCCGCGGATCGTCGAGCGGGAAGGCTTCGGGCAGGAACTTTTCGGTAAAAACTTTCGTGTCGAGGCCAGCGGGGATTTTGTCGCGGAATTCCTCCAGCATGATCCCACAGGCGATGCTGGTATACGCTTTGCCGGTGGATGCCATGTCCGGATTGGCATTGCGGCTGGCCCGCCCGAAATACTTTTCAAACGCCAAATAGCCATGACGGACGACGAGGAGGCCGCCATCCTGCGTGCAGCGTTGCGTGAATTCCCACGCCCGATCGAGCTTTGCCAAATCCATTTCGGCGAGCTGGCGAACTTGCGCCGCGTTCGTTGCCGTCCGCCAGCCGCCTTCGTTGTCTGGCCGTGGAAAATAATCGGCGGGGAACGAGCGTTCGGCGCCGGAAACAAAAAGGCCGAGCCAAAGCAGAATCAGACCGCATCGAAAACGCGCCAAGGAAATCATGCGAGCTGGTTTAGCTGGTGATAACCGAGCGGTCAACTCTTCTGGAGGATTGCCAGAAACGCGAGATGATCTGACCATTCCGCAGCGTGAAGCGCACTTCGAACGGGCTTTTTTTATGCTAGGCTATCTGGCATGAGCATGCGCCGCATTGCCGTTTGGAAAGTGCTTCTATGGTTGGTTTGGTTTCCCTGCTCTTGTTGCAGGGATAGTGCCGGTGACCTTCTGCAACAGGATGTTTTCATCGCGGGCCAACAGGGCTATCACACTTACCGGATACCGTCATTGATCGTCACGCGGAAGGGGACGCTGCTGGCCTTTTGTGAAGGCCGAAAGCACAGCGCGTCGGACAGCGGCGACATCGATCTGGTGATGAAGCGTTCGACCGACGGTGGGCGAACCTGGGGCCATCAGCAACTCGTCTGGGATGGTGGTCCGAACACGTGTGGTAATCCCTGTCCAGTGGTAGACCAGACGACTGGAACGGTCTGGCTGCTCTTGACGCATAACCTGGGTGAGGACCGCGAGAGCCAAATAAAAACAAAGACGGGGAAAGGCACACGCACGGTCTGGGTGTCGCAAAGCCGCGACGACGGCGAAAGCTGGACGCAGCCCGTCAACGTCACTTCGTCGGTAAAAGATCCGGCTTGGGGTTGGTATGCCACCGGTCCGGGCATTGGAATTCAAATCGGCCGCGGGCCGCACCAAGGACGACTGGTCGTCCCGTGTGATCATTCCTACAGCAGCCCAGAAGAGCCCGGCAGGATCGACAGCGCCTCACATGTGATCTACAGCGACGATCATGGCGAGAGCTGGCACATCGGCGGAGTTGTCGGGCCGGGAATGAACGAATGCCAACTGGTCGAGCTCGCTGCGGGAAAACTGTTGCTCAGCATGCGCAATGATCCGAAAGGGACGCATCGGGCCTTTGCCACGAGCGACGATGCCGGCGCACACTGGACCGAACCGCAACACGATTTGGAACTGATCGATCCGACCTGCCAAGCCAGCCTGATTCGCTACAGCTGGCCGAATGAAAACCGTCCGGGCGCTATTTTATTCTCGAATCCGGTGAGCCACCGCCGCGAGAAATTAACCGTTCGGATCCGTCGTGACGATGGAACGACATGGGACCGAGGTCTGGTGTTGAACGAAGGCAGCTCCGCTTATTCCTGCCTGGCAGTGTTGCCGACTGGAGAGGCCGCGTGTCTGTATGAACGCGGCGAGCGCACGCCTTATGAAAAGATCACGCTTGCGCGCTTCTTGCCACGCCTGCGGTAGCGCGTTCTCACGACTCCTCAGAGGCCTACCAGTCCGCTCTGTTTACCCCCCGCTGGTTCGGGATTTGATGTTCTCGAAGAACTTCGTGTCGCTGTCACGGATTGTTTCAGCGAGTTTGTCCGGTTCGGGCTGACCGCTCCACCAGCGGATGATCTCAGGGTTGAACGCCGGTTGGCGCCCTGATTGGTTCCACCAATTTCCCCAAGCTTTCCAATCGCCGCCGAAATTTTGACCGGTAATACGGACCAGAGAAATCTGGGCCCACCAACGTGTGTTCACGTTGCCGTGATACGTCAGGTGAATCAGCTCAGGGACGGACGCCTGATCGCCGAGCAATCCGAGCGCGCGAATCGCCATCCAACGATCGCGGTTGTCTTTATCGCGGCGTTCGAGAGCGATGCCGCGCAAAGCGGGCAGCGCGTTCGTCGAGCGCAGCGCCGCGAGGGTGTTGATCCCCTGGTAATACTCGCGCGTGTGCGGTCCCTTCATCAGATCGATGAGGCGGATTTCGAGCTGGGCGCGTTCCTCGGAGGAATACCCCTGGAAGGTGCGGGCATCGAGAAAGCTGCGGAATTGGCGATCGGTCCAATCGACGATGAGCTGTTGTTCGGGGTTGAGTTTGGCTGAGACTTTGGCGGGCAGCGTCGCGCCTTGGGCATTGGCAGGTGTGGAGGAGGTGAGTAACAAAGCCGCAAAGACCATTGTGCTGGTGAAACGAAGCGATTTCATGTTGAGTTTCCTGTTGTCGAGTGTGAGTCAGGACCGACAGCGCACCGTGCTTCGCGGGGATTCGCAATTTACCAAACAATCATGGCTTAGCCAGCGCGTAATTTGGAGGCAAGCGTCTCCTCGGAGTTTCCAGCGCAAAGAAAACGAACTAATGAAACCGCCTGACTGGTGGGACAGCGTCCATGACGATCCGCCCTCTTGTTGATTCTCCGGAGACCATTCCGCTGCTCGCTGGATGGTTCCATGCTGAGTGGCACACGTTCGACGGCCGCTCGATTTCCGCAATTGAGGGGCAACTCGCCGAAAATCTGAATCTGAATTCTATTCCGATAACTTTTGTCGCCCGCGGCGATGCCGGCGTTCTGGGAACTGTTTCGCTGGATCTATCTGACTTGCCGGGGTTCGATCATTTTTCACCGTGGCTAGCCTCTCTTTATGTCTTGCCACACGCGCGGGGCAAAGGGATTGGAAGCGCTCTCATTCGCCATGTTCAACAGTTTGCCAGCTCGCGCGGGATCGGAATGGTTTATCTGTGGACGCCCAGCGAAACGCGGCTGTACGAGCGCTGCGGCTGGACATGCTTTCAGCGCGCGACATACAACGACCGTTCGATCACACTGATGCGCTGGCCGGCATAAATGACGGAGAGGGCACCGTGTAGCCGCCGAGGTGACGAGGCGGATCAAGCATTGCTACTGTTGAACGGAACTGGCGTTCTCACGTCGGCGGCTCCTCTTCCGTTCGGAGCCGCTCCAGCTTTCTCATACTCCAGCCTAAGGCTTCAGCGGCTCTCGCCAAGGAGCGCACCGGGCACCATGCCTTGGGGGTAATTTTGCTTTAGCCCAGCCATGGCCGCCGGTTTCAAACGGAAATCGCGCGCGCGCGGATCGGCGAAGGCCGGGGTCAGCGATTCACTACCGGAATCGATTCCTAAATCCGTGCGGAATTCCTCGACGGTTTTATAGTTTTTATGGCGTCCCCAAGTCACACCCCAATTGAACCAGCCTTGGCCCGGCGCAGCGAAGTAGATGTTGTCCGCGAAACGGAGATGCAGCTTCTCCAGCGACAAACCGGGGGATCCAGCGGATGAATCGTTTGCCGGTTTGCCAGCTGGCCAATGGCGGTTGTCTTTCATGTCGAACCAACCCCAAACCTGCGCATCGCGATTATGCACGATCAGATTATTTCGAATATTTTCATCATGATTCCAGATCGGGTGACTGGTGCGGTCGCCGATCAATGGCGTCGTGCGAGATTGTTCGCGGAAGTTGAATCCTTCGCGGTTGCCGAAAATAAGATTGCGTTCGATCACGCAGTCCGGGCTGCTCGAGATGGAAATGCCAGCGCGCGCGCCCCAGCCGCCGCTCGTTTCGGCGAAGCCATTTCCGAGGATGACATTGTCATGGGCGCGGAGGCCGAACGAGATTTCATAAAAAATCCCGCTGTCTTCGTTGTCAGCAATCAGGCAATTGCGCACGGTGCAATTTTCATTGCCGATATCAAACCAAATGCCATGGCCGCGATTGCGAACAAACCGGCTGTGTTCTAAAACGGCATCGCGCGTCAGGACCAATTTGTTCCCGCCCGCCTCCCATTGGCGATCGAAGTTTTTGGTGTTGTTGTTTTCGACCAGGTTGTCCGTGAAGAGGAGCCGGTGCGCATGGTTGGCGGAGAAACCGAGCTGACCGTTGTCGCGGAAAAGACAACGCCGCACGACGATGTCTTCGCCGGAGAAGCTGGCGCCGCTCGAATTCATCGATTCCATTGCGCAATCCTCAATCCTGTCGTGCCGGCCCGCGAGCACGACCGCTCCGTGCTGGGCCGCATTGGCGGCGTAACGAAAATTTAAGCCACGCAGCTGAACGTAATTGCCTTCGACACGAAAGATTTCCTGGCGCGCCGACGCTTCCACGAAGACTTTGTTTAAATCGCGATTGGCCGAGTCCCAGACGAAGAGCGTTTGGTTGGTGACATCCGCGAAGAATGTTCCCGGCGCGAGCTGATTGCGGTCGAGGACTTGCCGCAGGAGATAACCATCGACGATGACCTGTTCGCAGCGGCCGATCAGCCGGTGATATTCGTCGCTTGGGTGCGTCATGGTTTTTGAAAAAGCGTTGAAGCGATGTGGCCAGCGAACCCGGTAAATCGGCCGGTCCGGATCCGCTTTCTCCCAGCCAGTCAAACGATCCGCTCCCGTGAGAATGACCTGCTCGCCGGGCGCAACTTCAAAACGAATTGGATTCTCAGCTGTGCCGCTGATTTTGATAAGGACACGTTCCCGATAAATGCCGCCGCGGATGATGACCCGGTCGCCGGGTGAAATGTTTTCTGCGGCGTGTGAGATGGTTTTCCAGGGCAGTTCGGCGGCGCCGGCGCCAGTGTCGCTCGCTTGAGAATCTCTTTGCGCAACTTCGTAAGTGGCCGCGCACGCCGAGAGGCCGAGCGCGATAGGGAGGGCGAGTAGGATTTGAAACGACTGCATGGTGTAGCGCAGACATTCTTGTCTGCGAGTTACGGGAGCTTTCCAGCTCCTCTTTCAACGTGCGATTGGAAAATCGCGCTTACCCGCAGGCTTGGAAGCCTGCGCTACGTAGCGCCTGTCCCAGCAACGCGGTTCGCAAACTTTGTCGAACCACTTTTGTCGAGGAGCGGGCCGTTTCGATCAAGTTTTCGACAAAGTTTTCGACGAAGTTCGCGAAAGCCGGGGTTTTGGGACAAGCGTTACGCAGCGCAGGCCCATTCTTTTGACCCGCGATCTAACGGCTGATCAAATAATAGAGCGTCTGCGGTTGCAGTTTGATTTCAGCCGCATTCCCGGTTGAACCAGTGGGATACCCGTTCCAGTCGAGCGCCGTCACTTTCAGTGCGTTGGCATCGGCGCGCTTGAACAGAACGACGCCATTGATTTCCTTCACCAGCCAAGGGTCCGTGCCGATGTTGGTGATCCGTTTCACGGTGGCGGAGACGGGCTCGGTGGCGAACGCTGAAGTTTTCTCCTCGGACATAACCTGGAGGAGAATCCGGCTGGAAGTCGCGAGCGGTTTGCCGTCGAGCGAAACCGCAATGATGTGGCCGAGGTCCAGGCCCGAGACGATTTTCAGGTCTTTCGTTTGAATTTCAGCGGCCGATTTCAGATTGCCGCTGGCGCCTTGCGCGGCCGGCGCATCGATCCGCAAGAGCCCTTTCGAGTAATCGAGGTTGAGCTCGCCCGTCGTGCTTGTCACGGTTTGTGCAGCGTGGTTAATGAACGGTTTTAAATCGCGCAACGTCGCTGAGCCTGGAGCATCTCTAAAAGTGACAGTAGCGCGGCCGGCATAGTGCAGCAGTGGATCGAGCCGTTGGCCAGGCTTCAGATCGGCGGCGGTTTCAGGAATATCCTTTAAGCGAAGTTCATCGAGGGCGGCTTCTTGCGGAAGCGGCGTTCCTTTCAAATGGGCCAGGTCGTTTTTGTTCAACGCGATTTGGGCCAGCACGTCTCCGGGCGCGATCAATCCCCGGCGGTAAATCAGCGCGGCGGCCGGGAATTGTCCCAGCATCGCGGGAGAGGCCAGCGTCCATTGCTGCATCCAGAAATTCGGCTTGACCGACCAGTTCGCGCCGTCGAAAGCGAAGTGAACGATGGCATCGGTATGTTGCAGAGCTCCGTAGGCGGCGAAGTAGAGGGGCGCTTCGGAACGGAACCGGTTCGGCCGGTTCCAAGTCGTTTCCGAAATCATGGACGGTTTGCCATTGTAATGAATGTCCATGGCCGGATGAACAAACTGCTTCGGTTTCGTCGGATCTTCCGCCTCGAATCGAAGCGCGCTGCGATCGCTGTAAGTGTGCGCGTTGCGGATGGACCACTCGGCATTCGGGCCTTTGTGGTTGCAACCGAAGTAACCATGGCGATCGATGAAATCGCCGGCGGTGTAACTGAGTTTCTCGAGCGGACCAAACACTTCCGGGCTTGCGGTGGACCAATTCGACGCAGTGATCGGGCCTTTGAAACCGAGACTGCGGAGAAAGGCATGGGTGTCGGAATAGAACTGGGTTTGCAATTCGAGGAGAAACGCAGCGGTGTCCTGGCCGCGATCCGATTTTTGATTGAACAAGTTCCAAAGGGGCAGGAAACCGATCCGCCCTTCAGCGGGGGCATCACGATCGGCTTTCTCGCCTTTCCACGATTTCAAGGCGGCTTCGAGTGATCCGTGCTTTTTTTCGAGCCACGCCGCAAACAGCTTTTCGAGAATGCGCCATTGTTCGTCGGGCAAATTTTTTTCGGCGAAGGTCCAGAAGAAGAACGAATCTTCGTTTTGAATTTCGAGGCTGGCGACCGCGGGTTCGTCGATGAGCCGTTTTCCAGTGGCTGGACTCGGGGTGGTGAGCAAAGCTGTCCACCACTTGCGGTATTGGGTTTGGAATTCCAGGTTGAACAACAGGGCCGCGAATGGGTGTTTGGTTCCGTCGTAGCCGCGCAGCCAGCGATTGTCCGCGCGCGGAGTGATCCAGAGCGGAAAGTAAATCGAGAAGTGCGAATAGATTCCTTCGGCTTTCATCGCCGCAACGATCTCGATCGCGTGCTTCACCTTGAGGAGATCGACCTCGCCGTCCTTGTCGAAATAGCCGCCGTGGATCCGGACCATATTGACGCCGTATTTGGCAAGCCATCGCGCGCACCGTCGCAGTGGCTCGCCGGTCAGGGCCTGGGGCGGCCCGTTCACAGCCCAGAAGCGCACGGGCTCGCCCGTGGATGAGTGGACGAACGCGCCTTCTTTAATGCGGATGATTCCGAGTTCGCCCGCGAATTTTTCATTGAGGTAGCGGAGATCAATGGCGCTGGTGGCGGCGAATGGGTCAGGCTTCGGCGCGAAATCGAACCAGCGATCCGTGTCAGCAGTTTGGCCGAAGACCGCGCTGGCGGTGACGACCGCGCAGGAAAACCAAAAACTGAGCCGTTTCATGAATTCTGATCTTTGGGGAGGAGCGTAAATGTCCGAACACGACTGAACGCTGACGTAGGTCACGTCTCGCCGCACGTTACCGGGCGGAAGAAAAACCCGCTAATTCAAAGCGACCGCAAATTGGGAATCAACGCATCGGCCTTAATTCGTGTCCATTGGCGTTCATTCGCGGTTCATAAATCTCTGCTCAGCGGATGACCTTGGGTGGGAAGAGTGAAGTAAATTGTGGCGCCGGCGTTTTCTTTCCCTTCGGCCCAGGTCCGTCCGCCATGTCTGGCGATGATGCGCTGGACGTTGGCCAAGCCGATGCCGGTGCCTTCGAAATCCTTTGGATGGAGCCGTTCAAAGACGCCGAAAAGTTTGCCAGCGTGTTTCATATTGAAGCCGACGCCGTTGTCTTTCACGGAAAACTCGAATTCTTCCGGGCCATCCTCGCGGCAGCGAATTTCGATTTCGGCGACGTCGCGGTCCCGAGTGTATTTCACGGCGTTGGAAAGCAGGTTCACCCACACCTGCCGGAGCATCGATTGGTCCGCGTTCACATCCGGCAGCGGATGAACATTCCAGTTGATTTTTCGGCCGGCGGCTTCGCGTGTCATTTCCTGAATGAGCTCGGCAACGAGATTCTCCGTGCGCACCAGGCTGCGGCGCATTTCGATCCGGCTCATGCGCGAGAAGGCCAGCAGGTCTTCAATCAAGCGGTCCATCTGCCGGGCGGATCGGCAGATGGTATTCAGGCAATTCTGTCCCGACTCGCTCAATTGCGACGCCGCATCGTGCCGTAGAATATTGATGAATCCGTCGATGTGGCGGAGTGGGGCGCGCAAATCATGGGAGACGGAATAGGAGAACGCCTCGAGTTCCTTGTTGGCTGCTTCCAATTCGCGGGTGCGATCGACGACCCGCTGTTCGAGGCTGGCGTTGAGGGCATTGATTTCCTGCTCGGCCTTTTTGCGTTCGGTGATGTCTCGAACGAAAGCGCTGAAAACAAAACGATCGCCCAAAGAGATCGGCGTGATGGCCAGTTCGACGGGAAATTCCCGGCCATCCCGGCGGAGAGCGCTCAGTTCGATTCGCCGATTGAAAGCGGGCGCGCCGGGCTCGGAAAGAAACTGTTGGAGCGCCTGCTCGTAATCCTCGCGGTAACGCGCAGGCAGAACCGTGCTCGCGATCGTTTGTCCGATGATCTCGTTGCGATTCCATCCGAACATTCGTTCCGCCTCTTGGTTCCAGCTCGTGACGGTTCCCTTTTCATTGATGGTGATCACGGCGTCGAGCGCGGTGTCGAGCACCAGCCGGACGCGCTCTTCACTCTCGCGCAACGCACGTTCGGAGCGGTTGAGTTCGGTCCGCTGGCGTTGCAGGCTTCCCGCCATTTCATCGAAGGCCTGGGCCAATTGGTTCAATTCGCCATCGGAATGAACGATCCCGGTGCGGGCCGTCAAATCACCTTCGGCCAAATGTTTGGTGGCGCCGACCAGAGCTTGCACCGGGTGGAGGATGTAACGATCGGCGTACCAGTTCGCGACGAGAAGGACGGCAATCGCAATGAAGCCTAAGACCGTGAGTTTGCGAGCCAGGCTGGCCTTAATCCCGGCAAACGCGCCTGACGTTGGGATGCCGACGCTCAGGAAAACACCCCGTTCGCGTCCTGCTAGAACCGGCATAAACGCGTAGAGCCGCGAGACGTTGTCCAACCCGGTCAGTTCGGCGGCGCCTTCGGCTTTGTCGAGGATGGCCTTCACGAGAGGGGAGTTCGTCGCGGATTTTCCGATCCAATCTTGCCTCTCGGGATAACTCGCCAGGACATGGCCGTCGCTGTCGAAAATGTGAATCACTCCGCCTTGGGGCAAATCGGCGTGGGCAGCGGCGCGGCTGATCACGTTTAAATCGAGCGCGGCATAAACGACGCGAGTCAATCGTCCTTTGCCGTCGAAGATCGGATAGCCAAAGAGCAAGCTAGGTTTTCGCATCGGGTCGCCTGAATCGTAGGCGCCGATGGCGAAATCGAGAGTCTTGCGGACCCGCTGAACATCAGCTCGGTTTGCCATGTTCGTCGGTCCGGCGCGGCCGAACGTGGAGGAAACCAGATTGCCGTTCGCCTCGACCAGGCCGAAATCGGTGTACTCCGGATAGATCTTAACCATCCTCGTGAAGAACGAATCGAACGATGGGATGTTATTGCTGCGGGCTTCCGGAAAACGGGCGAGCGCCGCCAGGTTTTGGCGGGCATTTTCAATCAGCGCCACTTGCTTCGAGGCCGCGGACTGCACGACCCGAATCGCATCTTTCTCGACGGTCAGCCTGCCGGAGCGGCGCTGTTCGAGGCTGCTGTAGACCGCGAGCACGAGAGCGGGAATGACCGGCACGAGCACAAGCAGCAATAAACGCGTGCGGAGTCCCATAACGGAGTCATTGATAGTCCGACAATCTGCTCAAAGGTTGTGTCCAATCCAGCAATCGCGGCCGGCGTTTCCTGCCAGGGTGGCTTCCCGCTCGGTGCGCTCAGCTCCAAGCGCAATTAGAAATTGGTAGCATCAGGTTGGGCGCAGAGCAAGGGGCTGCTTTGGGGTGCTGGCGGGGCAAGAGCAGGCTAAAGCCTGGACGCCAAACGGAGTTCGAGCGCCAAAATGGTAATTGCTCCAAAGCCTCAAGACGCTCCATGGGGCCGGTGTTCCTGAATGTATTCCTGTTTGAGGCCGAGCTTTTCCGGCGCGTGCAGGACCAGCATTTTCATCCGAATATCCGCCGGCACTTCGTTCTTGGTCAGCTTCGAGACGATGATCATCAGGACCAACGCCAGCGGCGCCGCCCAGATGGCCGGTTGTTCGCAGAGAATCCGTCCGAGCGGATGGGCCGCCCAAACTTCCGCCAGATTGATCCAGCCCAGATCGCTAAAGCTGGTCAGCGAGATCCCGATCAGCGCGAGCAAACCGCCCCCGAGCATTCCGGCCGCGGCGCCTTTCATCGTCATGCCGCGCCACCATGCGCTCATGAAGAGCAGCGGGAAATAACTCGCCGCCGCGATCGCGAAAGCTTGGCCGACCATAAAGTTGATTTGGAACGGCTCGACCTGCATGCCGAGCAAAACCGCAATCCCCCCGACGATCACCGCGCAGATTCTGAACATGCGCATCCGCTGGCCGGGCGTGGCTTGGGGACGGAGCATTCGTCCATACACGTCGTGGGCAAGCGCGCCGGTCATGGAAACCAGCAAACCGCTGAACGTGCTCATGAATGCGGCAAACGCGCCGGCGCACGTGATCCCGCTCAGGATCGAGCCGAGCGGCGCGTGGCGGGCATTAAGGAGGCGCGGCAGTTCGAGCACAATTTTGTCCGTTCCTTTCGCGCCCGTCGCTGCGTAGAGGTCGGGCAAAAGATTTCGGCCGAGCACGCCAAAGACTGGCGGAAAAAGATAGAACATCCCGATAAGAATCATGACCCACATGGTGGTGCGCTTGGCCGCGACGCCGTCCGGGTTCGTGTAAAATCGGACGAGGATGTGGGGCAATCCGGCGGTGCCGCAGACGAGCGCGATGATCAGGGAGTAAGTGTAGAGCAGCGAAAGTGCGCGGGCATTCACGGGCGGAAGTTTGTAACGATCCACCTCCGTCGTCGGGACGGCCCACACTTCTTTCGAACTCGCATGGATCAGCGTAATGCCGTTTTCCGCGAGTGTTTGCTCGAGGGCGGGCCTGGCTTCGTGGATGAGCAGCGTTTCGAATTTGGGATTGAAATCAACCGGCTTAACCGGAAAATCCGGCGCCATAAAAAGCGTGATGTCGTCGGCGTGATCATTCCCGCCAATCTGGCCATACTGAAACGCCAGCGCTTTGGTGTCGGCATTCACGTGCGCGGCGAAATATCGGTTCGGAACAAAAACGATTCGCTCGGGTGTCCTTCGATAGATTTCCCAGTCCGACGCAGCGAGCGCTTTGATGCCATCGTTCTCAAAGCTCAGGCGCACTCCATTCGTGAGAAAAAGCGCTTCGAGGTATTTCTGGAATTCATCCTGTGAATGGAACGAGCCGTTGAGCAAAAGTTTCGGGCGGGGCAGATTCGTGGCGACCAGCACAGGTTTTCCCGCCATCAACCCAAACTCCCGCAACGTCGACAGCATCGGAAATCCGGCCGGCATCGAGCGCGAAACATTCGCCGGCATGTTCGTCCAATCGGCAAATGCAAACAGTGGCGCTCGTTGTTTGTTCCTAACCCCGCGTTCGATGAGGCGCTCCGCGCGGTTGGCCGCGGATTGCCAGAGCGATGGCGGCGGTTGGCCATGGAAGTCCAAGAGGGTCGAGCGAAGCTTTCTGTTCCAACGGGGCGACGCCGCCTTGGCAGCTTTGGTCGTGAGTGGCCCGAACGGATTCAGCCAGACATCGTCTCGGGGGGCTTTTTCGGGCAAAGGAACTCTGTTCGACGTTGATTGGGCCGACCGATTCCCATGATTGGCGTCCAGGTGTGTCCCGTAATGCCCGTACACTGCCATCAGAACAAATATGGGCACGGAGATCGCGAACATCTTCGCCCAATACTGAAACGCTTGCACGAGCGTGATGCCTTTCATTCCCCCGAGCGCAACGTTCAGCGTAATGACAGCGCCCACCAGCACGACGCCGGCCCAGTAAGGAAGCCCGGGAAAAATATAGGCCAGCGTCGTGCCGGCGCCTTTCATCTGCGGCATCGTGTAAAAAAATCCAATGAACAGGACGAAGACCACGGCAATTTTTCGAAACAGCGGCGAATCATAGCGGCCCTCGGCAAAGTCCGGAATTGTGTACGCCCCAAAGCGCCGGAGCGGCCCGGCAATGAACAAAAGCAGGAACAAATAGCCGCACGCGTAACAGACCGGATACCAGAGCGCGTCGTAGCCCGAACTCATGACCATTCCCGCCACGCCCATGAAGGATGCGGCGCTCAGATACTCGCCGGAAATGGCTGAAGCATTCCAGCCAACGGAGACGGATCGTCCCGCCACAAAAAAGTCGTGGGCGGTTTTGGATTTGCGCGCGGCCCAGAAGCCCATCCAAATGGTCGCAACCACTGTGCTGGCGCTGAAAGCGAGGATGTACGGATCGATCGTCATGGCTTGGCAGCCGGCAAGCCAGATTGTTCGCGCTGGACCTCCGCGACTTCGGCTTCTTCCAAGGCGATGGAACGGCGGATGAAAATCCAGGCGATCAACCAGACCGCGGGCAGAAAGCCAATGCCCAGAATCAGCCAGGAGAGTGTAAAGCCAAGGACGCGCCGGGACATGAGTTCAGGCAGGAAATAATTCGCGAGCGGCAACCCGAGCAGCACCAGCATGAAGGCGGCGGCGCAGGCCAGGGAAAGCCGGAGTTGGCGTTGCACGAGCTCTTGAAGAAATTTTTCGCTGTGGATATCGAGGTTCGGGGGCAATGGCATAATGGGTGACCGCGAAAGAAAACGCATTTCAGAGGCGCAAGTCAAGAATCGTGGCGGCGCGGGGCGCGATTCAGATCGTAGTCAGTTTCGAGCCCACCGCCGAAAGAAACCGCTCAATTCCCTCAATCAAAACTGGCAGGTTCGGGCGGCTGAAACGCATCTGCACAGCTGGAATTCAGTTGTGCTTGATCAGGCGGGACGTGTTTGTGATGCGGATGCGAACTCTGCGATTTGGAATCGTCGGGATGAGGCTGCGGATCGTACCAAAACAGTTTTTCCTGCCCAGGCCAAAGGTCCTAACCGTACCAGTCAATCGCGGCCGGCAGACGGTCGAACACGATGCGCTCTCTCACTGCGGTATTCTGCCTGACGCGTCAGCCAGTTTCGATACACGCTCGCCATTCACCGAAACCCAGTATCCAGCCGTCGTTTTCTGGTTCTTCGAATCTCGCCCCTTCCGCCAATTCTTCATTTCGCCTTTCGTCTTATTCGACGCGAACGCGGTAGAAGCGCTGGCCATTCATGGGTGAGGCATCTGAAAGGATCTGCATCGATCCGTCAGCGACCGTTGTGGAAAGCGTCGTCCAGTTTGGATCGGCCATCGAATTTTTGTATTCGAAGAAGATCGTTTTGCCAGGCTCGGTCGAAGGAATTGTCACGGTAAAGCTCTGGCTTTTGCGGGACGGATTAACGAGGCGCAGCGCTGGCGGCGATGGCGTGCCATGGAGACGAGCGAGTCCATTTCTGGGAATGCCATTGATGGCGGTAAATGCCCCTGCGGCCAGAATGTCGCCATCTGGCTGCAACTTGAGCGCGTAAATCTGCGGGAAAGAATACGCGGTCGCCCGAGCCATGCTGAATGTCGTATCCAACTTGCCATCGTCATTAACCCGCGCCACGTAATTCGAGGATGTCTGGCCCGAGCCCATGGTATCAGCGATGAGGATACGGCCGTCGTTCTGGACGGCAAAAACAGGAACACCTCCGGAGCTGGCGCCCGGTTCCAGAAACGCTGCCGGGTCGAATGCCCTGTCGAGGCTCCCATCGGATCGGAGCCGGGCGATATGATTTCGCGGAGTTTCAGCGACGGAGGTGAACTTTCCGCCGATCAAGATTTTTCCGTTCGGTTGAACGGTCAGCGAGTTGGCTGGCCCGTTCATGCTGGCAGCGTCAAATGGAATGTCCCGCGAACCATCGGAGTTGAGCCGAATAAGCGGCGGGGTGGCTTCGGCCACGAGCAACTTTCCATCTGGCTGGAGAGCCATCGAAAAGATGGCTGTGGCAACATTGGGCGGCTGGAAACTAAGATCAACCATGCCGTCGGAATTCAGCCGGACGATTTTGGCGTGAAATCCTGCGAAATCATTGAAGGTTACCTCATAGATGATTTTGCCGTCCGCTTGCAAAACCACTGACCGAACCGATGGGATCGCATTGCTCAGCATCTCAGAACTCAAGGCAAACTCAGGATCGAGTTGGCCATCGGGCGTAAATCGCGCGACGTAGTACGTTCCAGCAAAGACCGGCAGGGAAGGTGACCACGGCGTGGGAACGCGCGCGCCGCCGATGATGATCTTGCTGTCCGGTTGTCGGACCACGACAGTCACAGCGTTCGGATCCGTGCCGGAAATCGGAACTTCCGGATCAAAAGAGAGATCGACACTGCCGTCCGGTTCAAGCCGGGCCAGTTGGTTTCGTGCAATGCCATTCACGCCGGTGAAGGCGCCTCCGATAATGATTTTGCCATCATCCTGCACATCCAACGCGCGAACAGCGTTGTCGTTGGGCCCCATAGTTGAGTCGAATGAGAGGTCGACCGCGACCGGTGGCGTGATGGTCAGCTTCGCGGCGGTGCTGGCGACTGGTCCTGACGAATTGCTGACTGCGACTCGGTACTCGGCCGCGTCCGTGACTCGCACATTTGGCAAAAACAAACCTGCATTGGTAGCCCCAGAGATGTCGGCTCCATTGCGCTGCCACTGGAAATGAACCGGTGTTGCACTCGAAACCGCAACCGCGAACGACACATCCTGGCCTTCGGTGACGTGTCGATCAACTGGTTGATGGATGATGACTGGCAGATCAGAGGTGGGCGCGGGAGTTCCACCGAAAAGCCGGACAATATTTGTCCCTCCCGCAAGCACGATCAGGTCTCCGTTAGACTGCAGCGCCATCATCGAGGGATTTGAGATTTGGGGACGGAAGGTGTCGTCGAGCGTGCCGTCGTATTCGACGCGCGCCAGTCCGGAACGCGGGATTCCATCCACATTAACAAAAGAACCGAGCAGAAGAATGCGGCTGGTTGGCTCAACAGTCATTTGCGAGATAGTTGGGGTTCCGGACAGACCGGTGAATTGCGGCGCGAATGAAGAATCGAACGTTCCATCCGTGTTGAATCGCGCTATCGCTGGCTGTGCGCGGTCCTGGATATGAATGAATCGTCCCCCAACGAGAAATTTTCCGTCCGGTTGACTGACAGCCGTCTGGACCACCGGCGGCGCCAAAATGTTTTCCGAGCTCTCTTGAATACGAGCATCAAAGGCTGGGTCGAATGAGCCATCTGAAGCAAGACGGGCCACACTGTTGCGAGGACGTTCCTTGTAGGACGAAAAATCGCCGGTCACGATAATTGTTCCGTTTGCAACCACCGCTGCGTCGGTGAAGCCAGCTTTTGGAGAATTCGCGGGAAATTTGAAACTAGGGTCCAGTTTTCCACTGCTCAGAATGCGGGCAAGACCATTGCGGCTTATCCCATCGTATTCGTAAAAAGCTCCGGTCAGAATGATTCGACCGTCTGGTTGTAGGTCAAAATGCCAGATCGGACGAAGGCTCCTGAAGAAAACGGAATACGTTCCTTGGCCAGGGTCGAATGTTGGATCAAGCCCTCCATCGGAATTCAGTCTGGCCACGCCATTCCGCGTCGCGCCACTAACCTTTTGGAAGCCGCCCGACAAAAGAATCTTCCCGTCGGGCTGCAATTCGATTGTCGTCACTGGGGCGTCCGCCCCGACACCGATATCAAAGCTCAGATCAGTGCTGCCGTCGGAATTGAGCTGGACGATATGATTGGCCGCTCTGCCGTTGAACTGAGTGAACGCCCCGCCTACGATTATCTTTCCATCCGAACGCGCTGCTATGGCGTAGACCGCTCCATTTGGGCCGCTGCCAATGTTGAAACTCGGATCAATTCCTCCCGGTTCCGCTTGGCTGCGCGCGGTGAACTGAACCAGCGCGCAAATTCCAAGAACAACCGCAATCGTGGATCGCTTAGATTTCCGCACGCGAGATTTTGGGGAGGCTAGCAACCGCGATAACGTAGCCGACTTAAACTTTTTCGAGGACGTTTGGTCCTCTGAACCACTGAAACGCATCCGACAATTTTATCACGCTTCTCGATCCGTAAAAGGGACGATCTTTGGTTTTTTCGATCGACTGAGGCAGATAAGGCCCACGATCTGGAAAATTAGCGGGGCGTTTCGAATTCGTGGGGCTTTTCCGCCGGTGCATCCAAGGGAATGGAATCCCGCTAATTCAAAGCAACCGCGAATTGTGATAGAGGGTTTGTCGTGTCGGCCGGCGCATGTCTTTTCAGTTGCGCATCACGCTTTCCTATGGCTACTTTGCGACTCGACCAACTGGCAGGGAAGGGTGGCTGAGTGGTTAAAGGCACCTGACTCGAAATTGAAAACCCCACTTTTTGCAGTTTTTGTCAAAAGCTGAAAAGTGCATAATCACCAAGTTTTACAGGGCTCTCATGCACTTTTGCCATTAGCAGCATTTGGTCGTTGTTGCCCCCAAAAACGCAAAACAGTATAGAAAAGCAGTATAGTACTTTTGGTTCTCCGATTTCTTGATTCACACACCCAAAAAAGTTTCGTGACCGAGTTCCTGAAGTTCGATTTTGAAGCCAATGCTCTCAGGTTCCCGGCTGTTGGATCGATTCGGTGGCGTGATGATCGATTCCTGTATCCAGAGTCGCCAGCTTGTATCCGTGCCGCTCAGCGAGCTCCGCGAGGTAGTTATCGGTGACCTGCTCGGAGTTTTCGCAGCGTGACTCCAAGGCTGGGAGATCGTCCGGGATGTGCTGGGCTTTGGTTTCGCTCAAAAACTTCTCCAACGCTTTCCGCGCATCTTCCATCGATGCAGCGATGGCTTTCTTGTTGGTGCTGATCCGCAGAAATCCCAGTTCCGAGATCGGGCAGACGACCACGGATTTGCCATTCAGCCATGCGTCCACGGCCGCGTATTGCGGGTGATTGGCCCAAACCGCAGCCAGGAGGACGTTCACGTCCAGAAGATATTTCACGGGAAATCTGCCAGCGCTTGCTTGATGGCTTGGAGCGAAATCGGGCGGTCTGTCACGGCGACCGTACGGCCGTTGCGCTTCATGAAGCGGACCTTGGCTGGAAGGGCATGCGCTGGCTCAATCTTGGTGAGCGTGATTCGGCCCTGGGCATCCTTTTCATAGGCGAACTTGGTTCGCGGCTGGACATCCGGCAACCGAACGCGCTGGTAATCGTCCACTGTCAAAGTCTTCATGCCGGTAAATTACCGGGAAGCGGTCCCCGATTCAAGCCGGAAGCCTGGAAGTCAAGGCGTGTCGAACCGCGGTTGGGACAACCGTTCCCGCACCGACGCGGCCATGTTTTTGGTTGGCGGCTTCATGTGAGCGTCTCCAGATAGGGCATCATGACGCGGCTCATACGAAAAACGCTGGCGTACTGCCAAAGTTCTTTCATTGTGAATCGCTTCTTGCGCAAACCGTCGCGCAGCGCTTCCACCGCCACGTCGGTTCCGATCTTGTTCCGAAATTTGAAGCAATCAACAATCGTTCGGGCCACATTGGTGACGGCGATTTTGACGCCCTCGACATGGTGCGCCTCAATTCCCACGGTCAGAGCTTTGCCGGAGAACTGCACGATGCGAAGGCGCAGCCCATCGGATTTTGGCTGCCATTCTCCCCGAGGAATGGCCACCCAGACTTCAGCCGGATTCTGCATCGTTAGCCCGTGGTAACGAAGCGCTGAAATCAGACAAATGATGCCGCGTGGCACCCGCTTGATCGCCTCCGCGTACGAGTGATTCTCGGTGATTGGCACATCTGGAAGGGTGTAAATTCCTCGGCCCTGGCGCTGGATTGCTCCGTCCCTGACTATTTCGTAAAGCTCCCATCGCGGCACTCCCGCCCGTTCCAGCTCGCGCGGGCGGACAAACCCGCAACGCTGGAACATCTTCAGGATCTGTTTGCGCTTTGCCACATTCATGGCGAGAATCTACAATCCCTCATCACTTATATGCAAGTGATTATGTTTTGTTGAGGAACTCGGATCCTTTATCTTTTCAAAAAGACAAGAGGGGAAGAACTTGGAAGCGAATCGTGAGCGGATTGGGCCGAGCGCGGCATTGCACACATATACAAGAAATTTGGATAATCATGTGAACTTGTTTTCCGGGCTATTCCGAGCCGCTCCGCGGCAGGCTGCGGAGCCTGATTAGCTTTTGGTTCGTAGTTAAAGTCACATTTGAACTATTGCAATAAATCCAATCGCTCCAGAGGGAACAAAATCCCTCGGATTCGTAGACACCGGGCGCTCGGCGCGACGATAAATCAATCGGTTTGATTTGCTGAGGTGAACAGAAGTAGGCTGATCGCATGGCACAAAAAGCAGTCGCGCTTGGGCCATTCGCGATGTGTCGCGTCATCGGACTTGTGGCGATGCTTGCATGCACAATGACATGTGGGTGCAAATTGCTGTGGAGGCCATCCGACGAACTCCGGCATGGCTCTTACGTGCCGTACCAAAAGCTATTTACGGGAAGCCACGAGTTCGCCAAGCGGCAGACTTACATCATTCTTTCCGGCCCGGCTCAATTCAGGGCGACCATGGATTCTCAGAATGAAACGGTGGATTGGTCGGGCGGCGAAAAAGGATTTTCGAGCGGGTTGGCCGTCGGCTACGACTCTGAAGGTTATTTGATCACATCAGCCCATGCGTTGCACACTACCAATTTTGTTCTCGGATGGTTCGACGGAAGGATGGACGTGAAACCGGCGCGAGTAGTCTTTAGGAGGGACTCAAACACCCACGCGGATTTCGCATTGGTTAAAATAAACGGCAGATTGGATTACTGCGCCCATCTAGGGGACAAACCAAAGATTGGCGACCGGATATTCGCAGTTGTCGGTTATCGTAACAAGACTGGTGTCATGATTGCTTTCGCGAGTGGAAAGGTCTTGTCCGTCGAGGCAGATCCGGTCGGAGGACCCCTTGATTTGATACGGACGGATGTTCCGCTTTGGTTCGGGGACAGCGGTGGCCCATTGTTGTCCAGTAACGGACGCGTCATTGGCATCAATAGCGGGGTGAGGTTCACTTGGAACCAACATTGGTCGGATTCTTTCTATACCGATAGCCAGTTCATTCAGTATCTGATCGCCGAAGATCGCGGATTGAAAGCACCTCGTCGTAAGGAAATTGACTCGCCGTGATGCATTCACCAATAGCTCTGGTTCATTCCGTCTTCAACAATTTGAGCACCTCGGTCCGTGGCACGAGCAGTTTGCGATTCATCGCACGACAGACTCGCAATTTGCCCATTTGGATCAATCGGTAAACGCTGAAATAATTGATGCCGAACATGTCGGCCACTTCGTGCACGGAATACGCCAACCGCTCTACGGGTTTCACTTGCAACGGCGTTTCGGTTTTAACGAGAGTTTCCATGATTTCAAACAGGCGAGCGGGTTATCCCATTTCCTGACACGTGGTCCCGCATCGGCTGCACGTGCCGTGAGTGCCCCGCATGCTGCTCGGTTGTGTTCAACGAAGCAGCCTCAGCGCATCGCGCGGAAACGACGCTAACGACGCGGGCGGGACTCGTGCTCGCATATCGCGCCCAGACAATTCGATGTGCCTTCGAGACCAGATTGCTGGCCATGAACTGCAAACTGTGTTCGGCACGGGCGGCATATTCCTGGACGAGCAGCACTGGATCATCGCCGGTCAAAAGAACTTCTGCTTCACCCGTGGCCTTCGAGTAAGGCGACCCGCGGTTGAATCGTTCAATGACGGCGAATCCTTTTGTCAGGCCTTGCAGCTTCCGGTCGCACAAAAAGACCTGGCTGTTTTGGAATTTGAGCAGCGAAGAACAAATCCGCCATCGGTCGGTTGGGGTGTTGGTGATTTCAATTATTCCGTCGGCTTCCGGTCCTGCAGGAATCGTGAAAATTACCGGGTCTTCCAGCAATCCTGCCACGGACTGCTTCACGTGCTCCAAAACCCCAAGCTCGCCTTCGATTGCTTCAATTGCCTCGTTGTAGGCGTCCTGCTCGCCGCGTGTCAGCTTTTGCTGCACAGGTGGCGGAACAACGACAGTGTGTTCTCCGTTGCGCTTTAACATACCGGCCTCGATTTTCTATCGCTTTGAACTCGAGCAGCGGCGGCGTGAAAAATTTTGTGCAGCTCCGACGCCGGAATGACGAATTCTCCAGAAGGCAGCCGTTTGGCTCGAAGTTTGTTGCGCTGAACGAGCGCGCATACCGTGAAGGAATCGAGTCCCAACCGGAGCGCGGCATCGACAATCGAACAATGCTCGCCTTCCTGAGACTGCATTGGAGATGCCGCGCGCGTCTTCATGGCAAATTCTTCGCTCAAACGTGCATCCCTTCGCTTCGCCGCCTGGCTTCGACGGAGGAAACGGTCTGTTCAGGAGAAATCTTCTTGGAGCATCGGTGTGAAATTGCTTCGACAACGCGGTTCAAATCCTCGCCGGGATATTTTTCGGATGTCTGTTGCTGAACGGCGGTAACGATGTCGTTGGCGAACAGTTGCGCGGCATCACGTCGAGCGTTGATAAAGTCGCGCAACAGTCGCATCGGATCGGTGTCCGTCATCTGCACATCAAATTCCCCTTGAGCAGCCGCCAGCGGCGAATTTGGATCGAAGCGTTCAACGATTGCGAATTCCTCCATGTCTCCAAGCTGACGTTTGCACCAGAACATCTCGCCGTGTTGGCTGTCTGGAAGCGGCGCAACGACTTTCCATTGCGCCCCATCTTGCCCATCTAAGCTCTGAGAACCCGGCGTGGAAATCTTGTCGAGGAACTCCGGCAGCGATTTTTCCATTTGGGCGACAGCTTGAGTAATGGCCGAAAGTTCGTTGAACTCAGTTTCCACTGTCCCGAAAACGGCTTTATACGCCTCGAATTCGCTGTCCGTTAGCCGTCCCGAATAATCAGGAACGCTGTGTTCGCAAAGTTGACCATTCCTTTTCAGCATAGTGACCTCCCGTCATTCGGTGTGTAGCAGTCTGAGAATTTCGGAACGCGGAATCAAAAGTTTGCCCGGCAGTGCGCGGCAGACATGCAGTTTTTTTCGCTGGATGAGCCAATAGACACTGAAGTAATGCACCCCCAGCATTTGCGCCGCCTCATGGACCGAATAGGCGATGCGCTCCTGCGGCTGAGGCGGAGGGTCGAGCAAAGTTGGCATTCCCGTTTCCATGCGGCTTTCTTTCTTATGGAGAAATTATCGGCCATATTGTCGTGCCGATTGTCCGCAATTCTGGACAAAGTGATTCACCGCGAAATCCTGGGCGGCAAGGAGGCATGTCCCCGCGGCTTCCGCAACCCTGGTTGATGGGATGAGGATGGATAGCGTGGCCAAAGGCAAGCGGGCTCGGGGACAGCAACCTGGAGGCAGGGGGTCTAGACGGGTCTAGACGCAAAGTGCCTCTGGATTTGCCGGTCTGGACATTCATCAATCGGATGGAAATCCTTTGAAAGCCAACTTCAGAGAAGCCCTTCGTCCCTCATCGATTCCCAAAAGCGGGTTTACCGAATGTTTACGAAAGCTGTGTCGTCTTTGTGCCGATTTTCAACATTGCTGTGCTCAGTTTGGGTCGCTTTTCTGCCGCGCTGAGCGGACGGTCCGGAACACACGGGTGTGGACCTTCGGTGTCCGCAGAGCTGGTTCGATAGCTAATGATTTTACCTCGAGCTCCGTTCATTTCAGGTTCGAGTCTCCGAGAGCTTCCTTTGGCGCGACACCTACGCGGCAAGTGCACACCTCTTGCGTGGTTTATTTTAGCGGAGGTGGGAACGCATCTGCACTCGCAAGATGAGCTTGCACTCACGCCAGTCCCAAAGAACCGTTGGAGATCAGACGAGGAATGGAGATAAAATTCAAAATCCTGATTAGACTTTGTCCCATCCAACTCGCGACCCGGCTGAAGAAGCCGGTTCAAGCTGCAAACTCGCACCCACAGAAGGAGTCTACTCACTTTTGACGATGCACAACCGAGGCCGGGCTGCCTACAACTCCCGCATGAAAGCCGCCCCCGCATTTGCCAAATGCACTGCTTCTGCCTTTGGTCTCTTTCTGCGTTCAGGCTCAGGTTCACGAACCGGGGCAGAAACAGTCTCAGCCCGCGGCTCGACCCGGCCCGGCTGCTTCATCTCCTCGGCCTGCTGTTCAGCTAGTTCGTCGCGGCTGATCGTTTCAGGCGCTTCACGAACATCGCCCAAGCAGCCATTTCCGGCCAGCGGAGCAATTGTTAAGAACTGGGCAAGATGCTTCGCCTTCGTCTTTCTCATGGCGGCATTCGTCCGGCATTCAGCCAACGCGCAAACGCCCGCCAACTCATTGAATCTGGAGAATCATGGACGGCTCTTGCGCCTGCGCTATTCGCTGGCCGACACTAACGGCGTGTTCTTCCTCCTGAAAAGCGGCCAGGGAACAAACCTGTTGGGCACAAGCCAAGTTCTCGCCTCGGGTGCGGCCGTCTCCAATCGCACCGGCGTCCTCGATCTGCCGCGTCCGATTAATTCCACGGCCTTCTTCGGATTATTGCAAGACCGCAACGCTTCCGCGTTGCCGGCAAATCTCGCGCCCAATAACGACGGCGAGCAGACTGACCCCGACCCAGCGGAGATTTCCCTGCGCTCGCCCGATCTGCCTCTCCTTCTACTTGCGAATACAGCCTTCAAATTGACGTTGGAGATTGACAACCTTGGCGGTGGGATCGTCGCAACTAACGGCGAACTCGCGCTGACACTGGTGCAAGCCAGCGGTGCTCCATTCGGTTCTGCTTATACGCTTTCGCCCGCCACGCTAATGGCGACAAACGGCCTCGTCCAAACGACCTTGACCATCACGACAACAGCCAGTTTGGTTAATGCCTTCCTGGCCGGAGTTTTCACGCCTCGGTCCGGTGTCGCGCCGCGGAGCTTGTCCAGTTTCTCGCCCACCAGCCTCACGTCCACAAAGATAGTGGAACGCAAAGTGACCTATGCCGAATACGCCGACCCTGACACCAACAAGTGGCTGCATCCGCTGTCCACTCCGGTTCCGCTCACCGGAGGTTTTGGAGAATGGCCCGGGCATAAAGACATTCACTGGGGCGTTGACTTCTTGGCTGGATTGAACACACCCGTTCGTGCTGCCAAACGAGGCGTTGTGGTACACATCGGTCAATACTGCGGCGACGACCAAATCGTCGAAGTATATCACGGTAACGGCTACATCACGCGTTATCTGCACATCGATCCGAAAGAGGGCCTCAAGGCTGGTGACATCCTGGGAGCAGGCGATGTGCTGGGGACGGTGGGAGACTTTCGGCCTTGCGTTCCGATCCATCTCCATTTCGAAATGCGGCGGGTCGCCAACGCCGGAACGCTGAACCAAGCCGCCAACTGGACCAAAATCTACCAGGACTGGAAACCCGGCAATGGGACTCCCGGCAGTCCCGTGAACCCGATCCAGGACGCCTTCACGTTTTCACCTGGCTTGGTCTTCAACGACAGCGACAAGCCCGGAGTCGAGGCGGTCTTTCTTCGCGCAACTCATCCCGCACAACCTCCGGCGGTTTGGATGAACGAATCATTGCCAACCAAAGAGCTGAGCTACGGCCCTAATCCGGCCAAGATTTATGTCGCGTTGCAAGTCGTCGATAACCAGGCGACGAGCAGCGGGCTGCAGTACTTGACGCCAAAACGAATCACCTTCACGCCGGATTTGGGGGCGGCGCAGCCGATTGCTTACGGGCCTGACGTGACGAGCATCCGCGCGCTCGACCCGAGGCATGACAAAGGGGGGACCGGTGGCGCCTTGCCCGGCTATGCGCTTCTGCCCGATTGGGAGGCTGCAGGCTCTCTCTATCGCGACTACCGTTACAAATACTGGTTCGAGTGGGACACGACTGCGTATGCCGGCGCTCCGCCAGGCCCGCGCGGGTTCACCGTGCTGAGTGAAGATTTTGCGGGAAAGTCAAACGCGCAGAAGTTCTCGTTTGGCCCGCGCTTCGTGTATAGCGGGCAGACAGTATCGGTGGGAGACAGCGGGACATCCGTGAACGTGCCCGTGAAATTCAGCTTTGGACCGCTGCCAAATCAAGGCGTTCAAGGCAAGCTGGACGTTTGCCAATTGACTGTATCGGCCAACCCGGCGGCGGATTGGGAGGTTCATTTTGAATCGAGCGGCAGCCAAACGAAGCTGTCTCCCGGCCAATTAACCTATGACGTCACAGATGACGGCTTGACGACGGAGATTACGGCGCACGTGACACCGCGGCGGCCTGACGTCCAAAATGGCACGCTGACGGTAAGGGCCAGCAGTTTTGTCCTGCCGAACATTCACGATGAAGTGACGATCCAACTCGTTCCCGGCGGTCAGTTGTTGAGAGGAACTTATGATGGTGCTTTGACCGGCCAAAAAGAGACGTTCCCCTTCGTCGTAACTATCACCGACCATGCCGAACTCGTGATCGACGGAAAGACGTTGATCAACGAAACGGATCTCAAAAACGGACAAGTTTCTTTTCGAAGATCTTATACGACTAATGGTGGCACTCGGACCTGTAACCAACTGTTTTCTGGAACGTTTGCAATGGATGCGTCAGGAAAGATTACTGGCCTGGGAACGTTTTCTAAGGTTTGTAGCAATGGCGATGTCTCAAGCGGGACATGGACGGCTTATAAGCGTCCAGACAGCCCCTGACACCGTATGACGATGCCAACTAACTCGTGTGTAGTAGATCGACTCAAGGCACGGTTTGAGTAGGCCGCTCAAGGCTGCGTGCACCGCCTCATGATTTGGATTGAGTCGGTCAACTCGCACTGTCCAAAGACCAGAGAGATAATTTTCTGCAGCATGAACATCGTCCAAGATCACGATATCTGGTGATTCGGAAAACGGGTTCTTGTTGAACAGACTGCTCTAAGTCGTTATCGGAATGTGATCCGCATTGCTACATTCGGGCTTCGCAACACGCACAGAAGGAGTCTACCCTATTGTTGCATAAAAGTTGCATGACCCCTCACCTTTCATTCCTCTCCCCGTGCTGTGAATCGCACAATTTGCACCAGCACGGGGAGAGGATACAGGAGAGGGGCAATGCTCATTCAAAATGAAGGATGCAGCTGTACGGTAAAGCTGCATTTTCTGTAATGAGCATGCGCCTCTCCCATGCCTTCGAGCTGATTTTTATGCAACGTTGGGGTCTACTCACTTTTGACGATGCACAACCGCGGCTGGGCTGACTACAACTCTCGCCATGAAAGCCGCCCCGTATTCGCCAAATGCACTGCTTCTGCCTTTCGTCTCTTTCTGCGTTCAGCTTCTCCCTGCGTTCATCTCTCTACGATCTGTCGCTGAAAACACTCCAGACATCATTTGGATGCAGCCAGGCGACTCGAGCTACATCGCCGACATCAAGGTGTCTCCGGACGGCAACTTGCTGGCCACTGCCGAAGAGGCTGGCGGCTCGATAAAAGTGTGGCACCTTTCAACGGGAAAGTTAATCCGGACGTTCAATGGCATTTCCGACCGATTTTCGAGGGGAAAAGGGATCTATGGTTCTCGTATCGCATTTTCGCCCGATGATCAATCGCTGGCTTTCGTCAATCAAAAGCGGGAGACAGAGCTTCGCCGAATCTCTGATGGATCGCTGCTGAAGAACTTCGGCGCCCGGGGGTTCAGTGGCTATAATCCTGTGGCTTTTTCTCCAGATGGCAGAACGTTGGCGATCGGAATTTGCTGTGATGCTGGGTTCGAATACTGGCGCCTCGCCGACTTCAAACTGTTAGGAACAGCAAGAGGAGGGGTCATTTCGCCGGACCTTCGCTTCAGCTACGATTTTGGGCATGTATGGGGAGCGTTCGACGGGGTCACCATGGCTGATCCAGACGCGGAGCCAAAGCTGGGAAGTCTTGATAACGTGTTCGCTTTCGCCCGTAATTCTCAAGCCGTTCTTAGGAGCCCCATCGGAATCCCGCCGCAACAACTTATCGGCTGGTCTCAGGGGCAGCAGCAAATTCTGGCAACCTATTCCGGGTCTTTCCGGCCTGAAGCCGGCTGGGTCGGGGCGATCTTTTCACCGGACGGTCAATTAATGATCAATTCGATAAACCAGCTTCAGTCGGACAACAGTATTGATCATTCCAAGCCGAGTATCGTTCAGATATTCGAGACCTACACCGGCAAACTCCTTCAAACAGTCGCCTTTCCGTACTCTGCTTACGGCGTCCTCACCGCCGTCGAAATAGCGCCAGATAACCTCACGCTCTTCTGCGGATTTCAGATTCCCGGTGATTATGGCGGTGATGGGGGTAGGCTTTGGCAGTATCGCCTTTCCGATGGGGGAAAAGAGCCGCTCTCGGTCAACGCTGGACCCATCCAGGCCTTAACCTTCTCCCCTGATGGAAAAATGGTCGCTTCGGCCTCGGGAGGCAGTGGCGGTGGCACCGGAACTTTCTCAGTTCTCCTGAGCGCTACGTCGGACGGGACGGTAATCCGAACGCTGGCTGGGTTGGCAGACGATGTTTCGTCGCGCACCGCTATGGGTTGCTCTGTTTCGTTCTCACCTGATGGAACGCTGATCGCCGCGGCGAATAGGAGCGGTGGATTAATCCGTGTGTGGACAGTTTCGAGCGGGATATTGGCAGGCACTCCTGCTTGGATGAAGGGCGCGGGAGTAGCTTTTTCTCCAGATGGAAAAACGTTGGCCATAACGAGCCGGGAGGGTTTCTCGACCAGAGTGTCGATGTTTAGAGTTGCGGATTGGAACGAAATTTATTCCACACCACCTCAGGAAGGGAGCTATGGAAGTATCTCATTTTCGCCGAACGGCGAGTTCCTCCTTCTCGGCCCGTACGACGGCGGAAGCGGCGAGATTCGGCCCTCCTTGATACGAGCTTCTGATGGAACAATTGTCCGCACGTTTTCGGAGATCGGCCAGTGGGTAGGGGCTGTTTTTTCTCCAGATCAAAAGGTCGTTGCGGTGGAGGATGGCCGGAATGCAACAATTAATATAAGACAACTCTCAGATGGAAGTCTGATGCGCACGCTGGCGAACCCGCCTGGAAGTTACTTGACGGCGATGGCCTTCGCGCCCGATGGCAAGACATTGTCCATGGCGTGGTCAGGCGGAACTCTACATGTGTGCCGAGTGTCGGATGGGGCGGTGGTTCGCAGCTTCACTCAGGAAACAGGAAGCCAGGAGTGGTACAGCCAAATTTCATCCATCGCCTATTCTCCTGATAGCCGTTTGCTTGCGTACGGTCGCAGGGATGGCATCGTCGTGGCCGCGCACAATCCTGCTCTCACCCCTCCGGTAATCACGGCGCAACCCTCAAATCAAACAATCATCGGTGGAGAAACCGTTACTTTCAGAGTGACTGCCAGCGGCGATGGCGTTCTCACCTATCAATGGCAAAAGGCGGTCTCGTTGGAAGGGCCGTTTGTTGATATTCAGGACGCAACCAGTTCAACCCTCACGTTGAATAATGTGCCACTCTCCGATAACGGCGCGCGGTTCAAGGTGCGCGTGACCAACGCGGGAGGATTTGCACTGAGCGACGCAGCGGTTTTGACGGTGAATCCGGGCATTTCTCCTCAGGTCGTGAGCGGACCAGTGAGCTTGAACGCGGCCCTCAACGGCGCCGCCAGCTTTAGGGTGCTAGTTAGCGGCACCACTCCAATAACTTATCAATGGCAATTGGATGGGAAAGATCTCGCTGGCGCGACTGCGAGCACGCTTGCGCTTGACAACCTGTCCCCTCCGAATTCGGGGAAATACACGGTGGTGATACGCAATGCCTGGGGAAGCGTGACCAGCGCGCCAGCGACTCTCACTTTGTTTGGCGACCTGAAAATGTACGCCGGCATTACGCTGGCGGGACCAGTAGGCACCCGGTTCGAAATCGAATTTACCGAGGATGTCAGCGACCCTGTCGAGTGGGTGCACCTGGGAGCGGTTGATCTGCCCGCGAGCCCCTACGTCTTTATTGACTTCGACTCACCCGGCAAAAAGCATCGCTACTACCGTGGGGTGGTGAAACCATGATCAGATCCGAATTTAGAATGGCAGTTCGCTCACACTTCGGTGATGGCTCGCATCACTTCGGGCTTGTTCGCCTGGGGGCAGAATAACCGGGCTCGTCAGCGAGTCCAGTCCCTCGGCAGCAAAATAAAAGCTTCAGACTTAGTGAAGACGTTTTCTTTCTTGCATCCCATCTATGATCCTGCACGGTTTGGGTATGAGAGTTCCTAACCTAGCGCAACTCTCATTCATCCGAAGGAAATCCTTCCGCCACATCCATTCCCCAGAACCACAACCATCCGCTCTGACCAATCCCTGCGCAGCAGATGAGGCCGGCGAGCTGGCGAAGGAGTCTGGCGCGGGGGGGCCAGACGTGTGCCCGCCGATGGGGTCCACGATTTCAATTCGGGACCGTGGCGCGCGAAGCATGACCCGACTTTTGAGCTTCAGGCAAAAACAGAATCCGCTCACTTTCATCCCTTCGCCTCGCTTGGTCTTATGCGGTTTTCTTGCCATTGTCTGGCTGCTTCGCTCCGTTTCCGCCGGTGAACCGCCTTCACCGGTTGAGTATCACATCCGCCGCTGGACCACTGAGGATGGTCTGCCCGAGCATAGGTTTAATGCCATCGCTCAAACTCCAGACGGTTATATCTGGATTGCCCAATGGTCCGGCCTGGTGCGCTTTGATGGCGCGCAATTCGTCGTTTTCAATCGCAACAACACTCCCGCCCTGACGGATGACACCATCAACAGTCTCGCCACCGATCGCCAAGGGCGGCTCTGGCTCGGTACTCACCAAGGCCTGGTGCGTTATGATCAGGGCCAATTCTCTCGGGTGGCCGAGCCCAGCCAGCTTCCAGACCGCAAAATCTGGCAGGTGCTGATCACGCGGGATGATCAAGTGCTTCTCCGGACCGAACGCGAGGTGGGCGCTTGGCATAATGGCCAGTTCAGCAGCTTGATCACTGATGAGCGCGAGCCGCCGATATTTCGCGGCCTCCAAATCGCCCACGAAGGCCAAGATGATCAGCTCCTGCTGCTGACCCGCGATGGGTTACTCAAGTACAATCCCGTGGATTGCTCCTTCGCGCCCATGGAGATTCCGCCCACACCTTTTGTCGGAGGCTGGGGTTGCGCTCTTTACGACCGCGACCATGCGCTTTGGATAAGCACGGGTGGCCCTCCATTGGCCCGATTCTACAAGGGAAAGTGGACGGAACCTCTCCGGGAGCACCCTTCTGAAGGCGATGCGATCACCTGGCTGGGGCTCGATTCTCACGGGACCTTGTGGGTGAACCTCAGACAGAAAGGTCTCCACCGATGGAACAAGGGTGCGCTTCAACCCTTCTTGCCAAATGGAGAACCTGCGCCCCGCGAGGTTTCCTCCATGTTCGAAGACCGCGACGGGAACCTTTGGCTTGGCACAGGCGATGGCTTATTCTGCCTCCATCCGAAGGCCTTCCGCGCATTTACCCAGCGGGATGGACTCCCGGGCGCCGTATGTGAGGTCGTAGCCGAAGCGCCAGATGGCTCGATCTGGGTAGGAACGGAAAGAGGCCTGGCACAAATCGTAAATGGCCAGGTGCGGTCTGTGCCAATGCCCGCTACTGAACGTTATTGCGGAGTGAGGAGCGTTCTGACCACGAGCGAGGGCACCGTTTGGTTCACCATAGCTGGTCGCGGGCTTTCTCGAGTTGAGGCTGGCAACTGCTCGCGCGTGGTAGGCGAACAAGAACCTGGCTTTTGGACGGCCTCGGCCTTGGCGCAACTGAACAACGGCGCCCTGCTGATAGGTAATGGGAATGGGCTGGCCTGTTGGGAGGAGGGCGAGCTCTCAGTGTGGCTCGATTTCCGGGACGGTTCGCACTGGGGCACTCGCGCGATGCTGGTTGATCGCCAGAGCAATCTTTGGCTGGGCACCCATGCGAGAGGGCTCGTGCTGATGCGGCCTTCCGGCGCCGCGGGTACTTTCAAGCCAACTCACACTGCTTATGAATTCGCATCCTTGTTCACGACGGAGGATGGTTTGGCCGATAACTCCATCCGTGCGATCTATCAGGATGCCACTGATGCGTTGTGGATCGGAACCGAAAATGGCCTCAGCCGCCTCATTCCTGCTGCCGGAGGCGAGGCAAGGAATCTCACCTTAAACCAATCTTCACAAGGCCAGGGGTCCCGTACGTCTTCTCCTGCTAAAACCTTTGCGGGTCGCTTCACCTTCCGCGCGGCCCAGGGCTTGCCGGAAAATGAGGTCAACTCCATCGTCGAGGACGATCTTGGTTATCTCTGGCTGGGCGGGGCGCGCGGAATTCACCGTCTTCGCCGTCAGGAGCTTGAGGCGGTCGCGGAGGGCGAAGTCGCCAGCGCTCGCTCAATTACCTTCGGCGAACTGGATGGACTGGAAAGCGCCGAAACCAGTTCTGACGGGCAATCCGCGGCTTGCAAAGCCAGCGACGGACGGCTGTGGTTCTGCACCGCGCGCGGGGTGGCAGTTGTGAACCCTCGCGACGCGCTCCAGTTCGAGAACCCAGTTCGGGTACTCGTCGAGCAAGTAAAAGTGGATGCCGACCTCCTTGCGCTCGAAAGCCCATCTACTGGGCCGCGCCGTTTGCCTGCCCGGCCCGGCGTCGTCGGAATCCAATTCACCGCGAACAGCTTTCTGTCACCGGAGCGGGTTCGATTCAGGTACCGGCTCCGGGGGCATGACCTTCGTTGGCGCGAGGCGCGTTCGAGCGAGCGGCAGGGCTTCTATCCAAATCTTAAGCCAGGGGAGTACAACTTTGAGGTCCGCGCCTGCAACAGTCATGGTTACTGGAATGAGAGGGCGACTTCCTTCCCGTTCTCTATTCCCCGAAGCTTCACCCAGACCTTTTGGTTCCCCAGCCTTTGCGCTGGCGGGCTGCTCGCCCTGAGTGGCGCACTAGCCATCTGGCGGTTGCGCTGGCAAAGGCGAGTCCTGATGGCCGAGCAGAGCACCGCCCTGGAGCGTGAACGGTCGCGCATCGCTCGTGACTTGCATGACAATCTCGGGACAGCCCTTACCGGACTCGCTTTGGAGGCGGACGTCTCCTGCCGGCGCAACCCCGGAGGCTCCGACAGAACGCTCGAACGGATTTCCGCCAACAGCCGCGCAATGGCGGACCGCATGCGCGAAGTCGTTTGGGCCATCAATCCGAGCTGCGATGATGCCGACAATCTCGCTGGATTTTTGGCGCAATACGCTGACCAGTTCCTCGGTGCAGCCGGGTTGCGCTGCCGCCTGGACCTTCCAGTCGAACTTGAAAAGATCTCCCTCCGAGCTGAGGCCAGGTACCAGCTGTTTGCGGCCGTTAAGGAAGCCTTGCACAATGTCGTCAAGCATTCCCGAGCCAGCCAGGTCGAAATCTCCATCGTTTGCCTCCAAGGCCAACTCCGCCTCGAACTCCACGACAACGGCATCGGCTTCTCCGGATCGGAAAGCCCGAGCGACGGCAGCGGCTTGCGAAACATTCGGGAGCGTCTCGCCGGGCTCGGAGGCAGCCTTTCGATCGAATCGTCGCCTCGGAGCGGAACTCGCCTGGTTTTTTCTATCCCCCTGGTTCCGCCTGAGAGTTACAAATGAGCATCCGAGTAGCCATTGTTGAAGATGAATCCAGCGTCCGGGACAACCTTGCGGTTCTCATTAATTCCGCTCCCGGTTTTTGTTGCGTGAGCTCGCAGCCCGACGCTGAAAGAGCCATCGCCGCTTTGCCGGGCGCGGCGCCCGAAGTGGTTTTGATGGACCTGCATTTGCCTCACAAATCCGGCATCGATTGTGTTCGCGCTCTCAAGGAGAAACTTCCGCATACTCAGTTTGTAATGCTGACGATTGAGGAGAACAGCCAGCGCGTTTTCGAGTCACTTCAGGCCGGAGCTACCGGCTACCTCGTTAAGAGCGCAACCCCGGAAACAATTCTTCAGGCGATTTCGGACGTTCACCATGGGGGATCTCCCATCTCCAGCCAGATCGCTCGTTTATTGGTCCGCTCCTTCCAAAAGCCTTCGCCGCTGCCTGAGGGAGCCATCACCCCCCGCGAATCAGAAATCCTTTCACTTTTAGCCCGTGGTTATCGGTCGAAAGAAGTCGCGGATGACCTCAAAATCAGTGTGCCCACCGTCAACACCCATGTCAGAAATATCTACGAGAAGCTCCAGGTTCGCTCTCGTGCCGAGGCCGTCGCCCGCTTCCTGCGAAAAGAAAAGTCTTAACCCTGGAGTCTCTCGGAGCGGTGAGAGAGAGCGTGCAAGCAGGGCGTGCTGGTCGCTCTCTTTGCTTTGTTGGGCAATTCGCGAGCAGCACTGATTGTTGCGCTGGCTATCCCGCTGTCGATGCTGTTTGCCATGACGGGAATGGTGGAAACGCGCGTTTCCGGAAATCTAATGAGCCTCGGTGCGATTGATTTCGGACTCATCATTGATGGCGCGGTGGTGATGGTGGAGAACATTAACGTATCTCGGTCGTTTTGGCCTGTTACCAATGACGACCAAGACCGCGAGCACCGTTCCGATTCCCATGATGACCAGGAATTCCATAATCAAACTTTAACACATTGGCTGCGCATTTCATCCTGTGGAGGCCCATTTTGGGGAATTCTCGCAGAAAGTCGGTCTAACGTGTTCGCCGACACGCGCACCACGAATTCATCAATCAGAGATTGAGGATCGTCGAGTTCCTGTGGAAAAACTTCGCGGTCCATCGCCGCTTTTGCCGCGTTGTGATATTTCTCCAATGGAACAATTCGGACATCTTCGTTGACCTGGCCCCAGAAGAGCTCCAGCGGATTGGTTGATGCCCACCACGGATATTTGTATTTGGCCTTGGCTTTTGCGATTGCCTTCTTCTGGTCTTCGCCGTTCACGGGCTTTAGGTGCGTCTCCGCCGGAAGCTGCACGATATTGGCTGGCGATAGAGCGTCGGCGAAAACGACCTTCTGCGCCATGTTCGCGGAATGTTGGTCGCGCAAGTGACCGTAGGTTTTCATCGCCAAAGCGCCTCCGTCTTTGTGGCCAAGCCAGCGGCTGACGGTTGGAATGTCCACTCCCGATTCGATACAGCGGGTGGCGAATAGGTGGCGCAGATCGTGGTGGGTGAATCGCGCGATCCCAAGCCTCTTGCAGGCCGAGTTGATCGCACCCTGGCATTCCTTGATCTCCAGAATCGGATTCTTCAGGAACTCCGCTTCTTCGCGTTCCTCGCGCAGACGTTCAAGCAAACGGCGCATGTCGGGGATCATCGGAACCCGGCGGATCTCCCAATTCTTTGTGCCCGTGGCCGGGTCACCCAAAACCGCGATTTCGCCCTTTTCAAAATCGCAGTCGCGACCGGAAACGCGGGCGGCTTCACCTTTGCGGCAACCGCTGTAGGCGAGGAACTCAACCATATCCGCGCACCGATGATTCCAGCCGCCGTCGTTCTTGCGGATCGCTCCGACAAGTTTCAGGAAATTCTCATGGCTCGGAAGCTGAAGGTGTTTCTGCCGGACACGAACCCTCTTGATGTGTTTGGCCGGATTGTCGTAGCGCGCGCCAGCTTCCAACGCCAAATCGAGAATCAGCCGGAGCGTTCCAGCCGTATTGTTGAAATTGGAAGGAGCCGCCTGTTTTGAAAAGCGTCCGGCCCATTCCAGGCATTCGGCTTTCGTGATATGCCTGACGTCTGTCGTTTCGAGTTCAGGCCAGGACTTCAGGAGAGCCTTGATTCGTTCGCGCCGGTATTCCTTGCTGCGCTCCTTGAGCGACACATCCGCATCGAGCCGTTGCTCGTACGTCTTCAACGCCTGCTCGAAGGTCATTTTGCCCCGTGTCGTCGCCTGAACCGCTTCAGCGCGATGCCGTTCCCGTTTCAGAAAATCACCCAGGCGAAGTTGTGCAACGCTCATTCTGTCGGTCTTGAGGGTTTTCCAAATCAACTTGCCCGCGACGCGAACTCTGGCATAGTAAGCGCCGGACGCCGCGTTGCGAACGAGGTTTGCGACCGGCGTTTTTTGCCATTGCTGCGGTTCCTGTTCTGTTTTGCTCGCCTTCATGCAAACAGTATAGTACAGCAGTATAGAAAAGGCAAATTGGACTTACAAAAAAACCGCGTAAGTCCAACAACATAAGTCGGTTGGAAGGGTGGCTGAGTGGTTAAAGGCACCTGACTCGAAATCAGGCGTAGTCGCAAGGCTACCGCGAGTTCGAATCTCGCCCCTTCCGCCAAATCTTTTTGCCAGGCTCGATCGAAGGAATTGTCACGGTAAAGCCATGGCTTTTGCGGGAAGGAATACGCGGTCGCCCGAGCAGTGCTGAATGTCGTATCCAACTTGCCATCGTCGACTGCGGCGGATAAGGCCCACCGAGGACAAGATCAAAAAAGGCCGTTCCATCATTCGTCTCCGCCTCGGCGCCATCAACCAGATAACGATCAGAAGGAATGCTCGATCGGAATTTGTGACCAGTGACCTGTGGAATTTTCTCCGCCCTCACGCTTTCAGAAATCAGCGGGGCGTTTCGAATTCGTGGCGTCCTTCCGCCGGTGGATCCAAGGGAATGGAATCCCGCTCATTCAAAGCGACCGCGAATTGGAACAGAAAGTTTGTCGTGCCGGCTCTTCGGATCAGGAACGCAAACATTCTCCTACCGATCCTATTGTGGAAGCTCAATGATTCTGAAAAAGCCGCCGCGGCTGAGTTGTGAAGAAGGAATCGCCTGCTTAAAAATTCCATTCGCCGAGCGAAGTGGGTTGCCCCAATTCGACCAGGCGACGGGAAACAGCGGGGAAGATTGGATTTGATAATTTTTCTGCGCCTCTCCCATCCATGACAATTCCATTTGGCCCGCGCTGGACTGATGGACGGTGGGCTGACCGCCGTGAATCCGGAAGCCAGTACTCGCGGCTTCACGTCCAAGACCGTTCCGGAAGGGTCGACTCGAATTCCCAGAATCTGTGTCCTAGCCGCCCAAACGACCAACGCTTGGTCGCCGATCGAGCCGAGCTTAGGAGAGCTTTCGGGATCGGCGTCGAGGTAAATGGGAAATGCCGGCCCACGAAGCGTGCCGCTGTCAGTGACGAATTGCCCGTAAATTGTTTTGCCGGGTTTAAAGGCGGTCTTCCACACGACGAAGTAATCGCTTCCAACTGGAATCGCGGAAGGGGTACGAAAAGGTTCGCCGGTTTGGCCGATAATAAATTCTTCTCCGGCCACCACTGAGGAGTTAACCACCGTGATAATCTGTCGCTAAAGCGAAATGCATCCGGGTGGGATTGAGGTCGGCCTGCAGTCTCATCCGCTGACTAACGCGTCACCTCAACGACTCTGAAAAAACCGCTGCGGCTGAGTTGGGTTGGATCTATGGTTGCCTCAACGATGCCGTTCGTGGAATGGATTTGGTTGTCCCAATTCGACCACTGAGCAGGGAAAATGACGGGAGAGAATTGGATCTGGTAATCTTTCTCTGGTTCGCCGCCGGTCCAGGAGAGTTGCAGTTGACCTGCCGTCAATAAGTTCAGGTCCATCACGCGATCCCGCGTCGGAAGCAAAAAGGCAGCGACTCTCGGAACGGGGAAAACCTCTCGTTCGGCGGCCAGGAGTATTCCGTTTTGGCCAACACGAGTGATGGTTGGACTCGGAGGTCCGAACAGAAAAAGATGCGGCTTGAGGGTGGAAGAGACGAGAAACCCGTTGGGATAAAGTGCTGTTCCATCCGGCAATATTTTCGTGACGCGTACCCCGGTTCCCGAGTCATTCCAGGTCATGAAATACATTCCATCTGCCCAGACCGCGGAGACATTGCCGATGGAAGTCGAGCCGGAAGCGAGCACGCGCGGTTGAGGATCCATGACTTGACCGGCGCTATTGACTCGTATTCCCAGGATCTGAGTTCCGCTAGCCCAGAAGATCAAAGCTTGTTCCCCGTTTGAAGTGATTTTTGGCAAGCTTACCGCATCGGCATCCTGGTAAATGGGGAACCCGGAAATCGCGCCCTGTACTCTGCCCGCATCCGTAACCAGCTGACCATAGATTTTCCTGCCAGGCAAAATCCCGTCGGGGGAACTCTTCCAGACGACGAGGTAATTGGTTCCAAGCGGGCTGGCCGATGGCACTCGCAAAACTTCCGTGGTGGCCGCGACGACAAACTGGTCCCCGGGAATCATTCCTGATTCATCAACAGACACGATTTGTCCGGCAATTCGGTTGGACTCGGCCCAGACCAGTAGAAAGTTTTTGTCGTTGGATGCTCCCGCCAACTCGGTGCGGTTTGTGGCCTCGGCGGTTAAATCTCGCTGGCTCAACGGAGCGTTCGTATCCGTCAAACTGCCGATGGTCCCGCTGACGACTGTATTTAGGAATCGAGGTACATTTTTGAGCCACGCGAATAAAAAATTGGTCCCGTTATTCAAAAGGGTTGGGGCAGAGGGATTGCCTAAGAAGAACGGTTGCGAGTCGATAAAGTTCCCGGAGCGGTCAAGGCGTTTCCCAAAGACTCGCTTTTCAGGGACTCGCGGATCCGCTGCTACCCAGCTCACAACGGCAGACTCGTTCGCGCCTGTTGTCTGCGGGTAAATCTGCAGATCCGGGCGACGTTTAAAACGGTGTTCGAGCGAGCGAGGACTTGGCCATCTTTGATCCGAGCGGTTTCGATGATCCCTTCCCAGTAGACTCCTTGCCAGGCGACCACGAAGGCCGCACCGTCGAAAACGGCGGCGGGTGCAAAAGGTTCGAGTCTGCTGTCGATACTACTGATCGGAATGCCGTTCGGATCGAGTATCTGGCCGGCGGCTGATACTCTCTTTGCTCCCACCGCGCCGGGTTCATCCCAGGCGATCAGATAATCGCGACCATCCGACGCAATGACTGGTCTTCGAAAGCTTTGACTTTCGCCGACGATTTCGATCGGGTCGGAAACAGTTCCGTTTGTTGAGACACTCAGCCCGAGGATGGTAAATGGGGAGGTCTGGAAGGTCCCTGTGCTGTGTTCGTAGATGACGAAGTAAGCGTCTTGATTCGAGGCCACCTTCGGCGACCAGTTTTCACCACCTGAAAAGATTTTAAAAACATCACCAGCAGGCGTGCCATCATCGTGCAGAAACCGGCCGGAAATATCGTAATTACTTAATTGACCGTGCGGGGCGGATTGCCAGACGACGAGAAAACCATTGGGTCCAGAGGCGACCTTAGGAAATTGATAATCAACGTCAGAATTTGGCGTGAGTTGCACAAAATCACCCAGCGTCCCATCTGCGTTGATGATTCTGGAATATGTGACAAGCCTGGTTTCATTAGAGACCACGATCACGGTTTCCCAGATCGCGAGAAAGCGAGCGCCATTTGATGTGAGAGTCGGTGGCCGCTGGAACTGTACATGGCTTGCGATCAGTTTTTTCGCGCCGGGTACGCCGTCCACGCTCACGCTCCTCATCACCAAGTCGCCAAAAGCGCGGGATTGATACACATCGGAGGTTTCCAGCCAAACGGCGAGATAGGTTTGGCCGTTGAACGCGACAGAATCGAAAGAAACCGCAGCAGGAAAACTTCCTTCCTCGAGCACGATGTTGCCAGAATCGAGCAACCGACCATTTGGGTCGAGGCGGCCCCCGAGAACGCCGTTGCCCCCGAGAACGAGGTTGGAGGCGGCGAAGATTGCCGCCCATACACCGAGAACTTCCCCGTGCCCGTTCGAAGCGAGCACAGGCGAATAATGGGAGCCATCCAGCGGGCCCAAGATTGGCGGGGTCAGCTCGGGGATTTCCCGGAGCACGCGCGAATTTGGGGTGGAGTCGGTTTCGGCGCCGGAAATTCCAGAGAAGCTCAGCGCGCATGTTGCGCAGATCAGCAGGATTCGACTCCTTAGCGAATGGATGATTGAACAAAGAAATGTCCGGCGGCTCATAAAAAAACGTAGCACGCTCCCTACAAACCGCCAGTGGGCGAATGATTGCGACGTGGCGGGATTGCGCTTGACGCTGCTCACCGGGTCGGCTTAACCGAACTCATGCTTCCCATTTTCGGAGTCAGTAACGAAGAGGCTGGCGTGAATGCTTCAGTCCCGAGAGGCGCGTGCGGGGCCGCGGAGCTTTTGGGTGGGAATCTTGCGTAGGTCCGCGGGAGCGCAGCCGGCCCGGCAAACACGGAGGGCGTAATTGCTATCGGCTTGTCTTCGGTGAAACGGCTGATGTACGCGATTGAGTTCAGCAGCAAACGACGGCCAATCGCGTTCAGTTCGTCCGGACTTTGTTCGAACCCGAAGTGAAGCAGGTTGCCCTGGCGCCACACCGCCGCGGCCGTGGCGGCCTTTTTCTCCCCGCCGCAGAACACTTCGATGTCCGGATTATTTTCGAAGTGGTCTGTGTACGTCCCCCGAAAAAATGTGTGCGCCCTCGCTATTCTGTTTTGGTTCGGGGCCGCGCCATTTTCCGGCCGGCGCGAAACCCTTCGGCAGCGCCGCCTGGAGAAGAGTCGGCTTGGTGCTCTTGCCGGAGTGATCAAGGCTATAAACAAAGTGGCCGGGCGCGATCCGGAGCTTCACATAAATCGCAAAGGATTGTCTCGGAGCGAGGCTGTGTCGAAGACCAGCCGCAGCAATGCCCGAATGGGAGTTGCGCTTCAAAATTTCGGACGCCGCCTGGTTTGGAACGTTGCTGCGACTGGCTTTCAGCACAGTCGCGCTCCGGTACAGTTTCGACGATTAGACGGGGTTCGTCGAAAAGCGCTCACTGTTAAATTTGGCTGATCTCTGTGAATGGATGAATTTTGAATTGCGGATTCCAGGGTAATTCAACTTGACGCTGATCCGTGGTTCGCTTTTATCGGAATTCATGTTCCCGTTTCTCGGATTTCATTCCCGCAGAGTTTTTGTCGTCGGTCTTTGCTGGCTCTGCTGGGAGACATTTCCAAGCTCGAGCCGCGCGGCTGATCCTGTCACGCCGCCCTCCACATCCGCTTTGCATGTTGGCGCTGCTGCGGTCGAGTTGGAGGCGGATGATTCGATGGTGATTGCGGGCGGGATTACTCCTGGAAAAGCGCGCGGACAAGAAGGGAAATTGCGTGCCGTGGCGACGGTGCTCGAGAAAAATGGATCGGGCAAACTGGCGATCGTTGCCTGCGACATTCTGATGATCACGCGGCAACATTTAGATCGAGTCGTTCGGGAAATTGAGAAGGCGACCGGGATCCCTGGCGACCGCATTTTGATCAATTGCACCCACACGCATCACGCTCCGAGCGCGGTTTTGCTCCACGACTACAACGAAGATCCGCGTTTTGTTTCAGTCGTTCAACGCGCGATGGTTCAAGCGGTGGAAAAAGCGCACACGAATCTTTCGACGAACGATTGCCAGTTCTATTTCGGTTTGGGTGAAGAAAAAACTGTCGGCCAGAACAGCCGGCGATTGATGTCGGACGGGCAAGTGTATTGGGTTGGCCCGCACGATTTCGTCCGGCCGACCGGGCCGTTTGATCCGGAATTGCCGGTGCTGGCGTTTGGTGAATCCAAGGAGCATTTGCGCGCGCTGATCTTCAATCACTCGACGCATACGATCGGGACGCGCAGCGGCGGGGTGCGGTCCCCTTCGTTCTACGGTTTGGCCGCGCAAGAGTTGGAAACCGAGTTGGGCGGAATCGTCACGTTTTTGGAAGGCGCTTCCGGATCGACGCACAACCTGACGCTGAACGGGAGCGAAATGACCCGGCGAGTTGGGCTGGCGGTGCGTGAGGCGCTCAAACGCGCTGAGGCGCGGCCGGTGGGAAGGCTCGAAGCCCGGAAGTGGCCATTTAAATTTCGGGTGCGGCATTTCGATGAAACAGCCGAAGAAGCTGCTGTGTTGCGATACTGCCAGAAGAACATCGGTGCATCAGCCGAAACCGTGGCCAACGTTTTTCGGACGATGCGGAAGAATCTCGCGCCACACCAGGGCGAAGAGCGGGAGAGTTGGCTTCAGGTCCTTTTGATCGGCGACGTCGCGCTGGTTGGTGTGCCAGCGGAATTTTTCACGAAGCTCGGGCTCGACATCAAGAACCGGTCGCCGTTCCGGCACACTTATGTTGCCGAGTTGGCGAATGATTGGATCGGTTATCTGCCGGATCGCGACGCATTCAAGCTGGGCGGTTATCAAGTTTGGACGGGATATCACAGTTATGCGGAGGCGGGCACGGGCGAACGAATTGTGGATGACGTGGTCGCCAGGCTGAAGGAATTGAAAAGGTGAGAGCGGGAGGTGTGCGGCTTGGCCCGCCCGATTCGTCTGCCCAATGAGATTCTCGCAGGAACGCAGCGTTTACGCTGCAGCCGAGGGGATGCACGTGGCTCGGTGCGTTGCCGTGTCTGCACCCTGAAGGCCGCGTTCCTGACCATTTGGCTGTCGTTGCGCGCATCTTGCGGAACGCAGCGTTTACGCTGCAGCCGAGGCGTTGCATCAGTCCGCATGATTTGCGCATTCTGCAGCCTGAAGGCCATTTTGCTGAATCCGTGATTTTGGTTCCGCGGCTACGTTTTGCGGTTCGAAATCCTCCGGAAAGAATGTTTCAATTCGTTCATGCGATCTCTTTTGATGTGGTTTTGCGTCGTGCGATGGATAGCGAACGCACAATTGCCTATTCTGGCCGCGAGTCCTGAGGAAGAGCGCCAATCGTTTCACTTGGCCGACCCAGATCTGCAGATTGAATTGGTCGCGGCCGAACCCAACGTGCTCAGCCCTGTCGCCCTTGCGTGGGATGCAGCCGGCCGAATGTTCGTGGCGGAGATGATGGATTATCCGCTGGCGGCCACCGGCGGGCAGATTCGAATGCTCGAAGATGCTGACGGCGACGGCCGATACGAGCGCGCCACAGTTTTCGCGGATCATCTCAAATTTCCTAATGGCGTTCTCCCATGGCGCGATGGAGTGCTCGTCACCTCAGCGCCGGACATTCTGTTTCTCCGGGATACAGATGCCAATGGACGAGCGGATTCGCGCGAAGTGCTGTTCACCGGTTTTGCAGAAGGCAATCAACAGCTGCGAGTGAACGGATTGATTTGGGGTTTGGATAATTGGATTTGCGGCGCGAACGGACGGAGCGACGGCGAAATGCGGCGGCCCAATCAATCGCCCGGCGAAGCGCTCTCGTTGCGTGCCCATGATTTCCGGTTTGATCCGTTCACATTGAAATTCGAGACGATCGCGGGCCGCAGCCAGTTTGGGTCGGCGCGCGATGATTGGGGCGGCCGGTTTCTTTCCTGGAACACAATCCCGATCCGGCACGAGGTGATTCCCGAGCGATATCTGATCCGCACGCCTAATCTGCCCGGAACGGAATCGTTGCAGGATTTATTGCCGGCCGGAGATGACGGCCGGGTCTTTCCGCTGGCGGCGCCGCCGCTCACCTTCAACAGCGAATCGGTCCGGCATTTCAATGCGTTGGCGGGGCTAACGATTTACCGCGGCGGCGCTCTGGGCGAACGATACCGAGGAAATGCGTTTGCCGGCGAAACGCTTTTAAGTTTGGTTCATCGGCGCGTGCTCGAGGCTGCTGGGCCGACTTTCGTGGCGCGCCGCGGCGAAACGAAACAGGAATTTCTCGCCTCCACGGACTCCTGGTTTCACCCGGTTTTTTTTGCGACCGGTCCTGATGGCGCGCTGTACATCGCAGATTTCTACCGCCGGTTTGTCGAGCACCCGGGCTACGTCGCGGATTCGGTGGCGCGTGAAAAGATGCCGTGGCGGGAAGGGGCGGAACACGGCCGGATTTGGAGGATTGCGCGAAAAGATTTTTCGAGGAAGCCGCCTGGGGTTCCTCTGAGCCGCCGATCCACGGTGGACCTGGCGCGCTGTTTGGAGGATTCAAACGGTTGGATCCGCGACACGGCTCAGCGCCTGCTGGTCGAGCGGCGAGATAAAAGCGTCGCGGCAGCATTGGAGGAATTGGTGCAGAACGCGAATTTGCCCGCCGCACGACTCCAAGCGTTGTGGACGCTGGCAGGCTTGGAAAGCTTGCGCCCGGCGTTCATCGAACACGCCATGACAAATTCAGAGCCAGTAGTGCGAGCGCACGCGATTCGATTGGCTGAACCGCTGCTCAAGCTCGGCGGCGAGCAATCAGAAAGCATGTTACGGCGATTGGCGGGCCTCGCCCGAGATCCTGACCCTCGAGTCCGATTTCAACTTGCGTTGAGCTTGGGAGAGGCTGGCTCGATTGGAGATGCGCTCCGATTAAAATTCAAGTCGCTTGCTGCTTTGGCCACAATTGACGCGACGAACGACTGGCATGCTCTGGCGATTCTCAGCAGCGTGAGAAATCGGCCGTGGCTTTTGCTGGAGGAAATACGTTCGGGTTTGGGCGCGCAGTCACAACCTGCGCCGGCGAAGTTTTTCGAGCGGCTCGGTTTTTTGGTCGGCGCGAATAGTTCGGAGGCCGATCTGACGGATTGTTTGGCATGGCTGAAGAGCGGCCGAACGTCGGTTTCCATGGTGGTGGTCGCCGGGATCGAGGAAGGCTTGATGCAATCGGGAAAAACTCGTCTCGCCGCGGCGGACCCACGATTTTGGGAAAGGTTATCGGATGAAGCCGATCGAACAGCCATGGCTGCCGAGGAGCCAGCGGTCTACCGAGTGGCGGCAATCAAGCTTTTGGCCGGCAACGGTCCTGCGGCGCCGAAATTGTTTGGGCTGTTGAATTCCGCGGAGCCCCCGCCGGTTCAAACCGCTGCGGTCAACACGCTGCTAAAATCACGCGACGAAGAGACGATTGGCCGAGTGTTTCGGGCGTGGAATGGATTAGCGAAATCGACGCGCCGGAATCTTCTAGCCGCGTCGGGGCGAAACGTCACGGCCCAGCTTGCTTTGCTGAGCGCTCTGGATCGAGGAGATCTTTCGGTTCCGGAAGTCGATCCGGTTTCGCGCCAGGCTCTGGCCAAATCGAGCGATGCGTCTGTGCGCGCACGCTTTGACAAGATTTTCCCGCAGAGCGGAGCGTCCGATCGGGAATCGGTCATTCGCGAGTTCCAGCCGGCACTGAAATTGGCGGGGGATCGCCGGCGCGGGGCGGAAATCTTTTCACGAACGTGTTTAACCTGCCATGCGATTGGAAACCGTGGCAGCCGGGTCGGCGCGGATTTGAGCGCGGTCACCTCGCGTTCGAAGGAAGCGCTGCTGCTGGACATCCTCGATCCGAGTCGCGTGATCTCGCCGGATTTTCTGAGTTATACCGCGATGACGCGAGAGGGGGAGGCGGTGACTGGAATCATCGTCGCGGAGACGGAAACATTCGTGCGGTTGCGGGCGGGGGGCGGGTTTGAAACGACGATACCGCGGGCTCAAATCGAGACATTGCGGGCCGATGGAAAATCGTTAATGCCGGACGGACTCGAACAAGGGATGAGCTTGCAAGGGATGGCTGATCTTTTGGAATTCGTGAAGAATTCGGCGGGGGAATTGTTGCCGGAATAAATGATTCAGGCTCTAAAACCGAGCGGGGACGATCCATCGAATTGGGATCACACTGGCAAAGCCGCCCGGCGCCTGGAGCTGGCGCGTGTTTTCCTGAAGCTCGGCCTGATTGGTTTTGGCGGGCCGGCCGCGCACATTGCGATGATGGAGGCGGAGGTCGTGCGAAGGCGCGGTTGGCTGACGCACGAAGAATTCCTGGATCTGCTCGGCGCGACGAATTTAATTCCCGGGCCGAACTCGACCGAGATGGCGATTCATATTGGCCGGCAAAGGGCAGGGCTCATCGGGTTGGTGGTGGCGGGGGGATGTTTCATCATTCCGGCAATGCTGCTGACCTTAGCCGCCTCGTGGAGTTATGTCCGGTTTGGAAAATTACCGGCCAGCGCGGGGATTCTTTACGGCATCAAACCGGTCATCATCGCGATCGTTCTGCAGGCGCTTTGGAATTTGGGAAGGAGAGCGCTGAAGTCAAAACTGCTGATCGGAGCAGCGGTTTTGGCGGTGGCCTTGAATCTGTTTGGAATTCACGAATTGGCCGTGCTGGCGGCGATCGGCGCTATTGTGGCGGTAGTGCAATGGACAAAACGAACCGGAGGCACGGGGCTGGCTTTCGTGATGCCGGCGATGAAGCTCTCGTTTGCCAGCGGCCCAGCGGCGCTCAGCATGGGGAGCGTAGCGGCCTTTGGGTTGTGGCCGCTCTTTCTTTTTTTTCTGAAAGTGGGTTCCGTCCTGTACGGGAGCGGGTACGTGCTGCTCGCTTTTTTGCGTGGTGATCTGGTGGAAAGATTTCACTGGCTGACGGAGGCGCAATTACTCGACGCGGTCGCGATCGGGCAAATTACGCCTGGACCAGTTTCATCGACGGCGACGTTCATCGGTTATCTGCTCGGAGGCACGCCCGGCGCCGTCCTTGCGACCCTGGGAATTTTTCTGCCGGCATTTGTCTTCGTCGGTTTGAGCGCGCCCTTTATTCCGCAGATACGGCAATCTGCGCTGGCGGGCGCTTTTCTGGACGGGGTGAATGTCGCGTCGTTGGCGTTGATGGCGGTGGTGACGTGGCAAATCAGCGCGGCCGCGTTAATCGATTGGCCCACGGTGGCCGTGGCGATCGGCGCGGCGATTTTGCTCCTTGTTTTTCGCGTGAATTCAGTGTGGCTGATTGGAGGAGGCGCGGCGATTGGACTGGCAATGGTTTGGCTTAGGTAGTGACGGCTTAAGAAATGACGAAGGACCAATGAACGAATGAACCAATTAAGGACCAATGACCAATCTCCAAGAGCAGGGCTCTCCCACGCGCCGGTGGGTCATTCAGGATTGGGGTTTATTAAGTCATTCGTTCATTCCGTCATTCGTCATTTCCCACGGCTAGGTCTCCCCGCGCGAGCAACCGGTAAAACTCACGGGTCTGTGTGATTCGCCGCGTCGTCTTCGAAAAGCTTGAGGACTTCCTCCCGCGAGAGAGATTCGTCTTTCAAGAGAGCTTCCGCGAGCAACTCGGTTTGGCGCCGATGGGTCTGAATGAGTTCGGACGCGTCCTGATACGCGGCGCGGAGCAGTTCGTTGATTTCTTTTTCGGCGTCCTCTTTTTCCAGCTCGTAATAGAGTTTTTTGCCCATGCCCCAGTCGTGGATCATTTTTCGCGCGATATTTTTTGAACTTTCGAGGTCGCCGTTGGCGCCGTTGGTAACATCGCCGAAAAAGAGTTCTTCCGCGGCGCGGCCCCCCATGAACAGGGCCAATTGCTGGTGGAGGAATTGTTTGCTGTGAATGTTTTGGTCTTCGCGGGGAAGAACCGTGGTCGAGCCGAGCGCCTGGCCTCGGGGAATGATGCTGACGCGGTGCAATGGCGCGAGGAGCGATTTCTTCAGATTGATAATGGCATGACCGGCTTCGTGGTAGGCCACAATGCGGCGTTCGTCGCGACAGAGCACCATCGATTTGCGTTCTTTGCCGAAACGGACTTTGTCGCGCGCTTCCTCGAGTTCCGCCTGGGAGATCCTCGATTTATTGCGATTCGCCCCGAGGATGGCGGCTTCGTTGATCAGATTCGCCAGGTCTGCGCCGGACATGCCAGGAGTGGTTTGAGCGATGACGCTGAGGGCTTCCTCAGGCGCCTGCAGGGGGGTTTTTCGGCTGTGCGCCTCGAGGATGGCGCGGCGGCCTTTGCAATCGGGCAGGGGAACGAAGACTTTGCGGTCGAACCGTCCCGGACGGAGGAGCGCATCGTCGAGATCTTCCGGCCGATTGGTGGCGCCGATCACGACGACGCCTTCAGAGGCTTGAAACCCGTCCATCTCCGTGAGCAGGGCGTTGTTCGTCTGTTGGAGTTCGCCGTTTTGATCGAACTTCCGGTTTTTGCCCAGGCAATCAATCTCGTCGATGAAAATGATGGCGGGCTTGTGTTTGCGGGCCTGACGGAAGAGATGACGGACACGTTTTGCGCCAACACCAACGAACACTTCATTAAAATCGCTGCCGCTGGCGCTGAAGAAATTGGCTTTCGCTTCACCTGCGATGGCTTTCGCCAGCATCGTTTTCCCAGTTCCTGGCGGGCCGATTAACAAAATGCCTTTGGGCAGTTTGCCCCCGAGCAGTTTGTATTTCTGCGGAGCGCGGAGAAAATCGATCACTTCCTGAACTTCGCTTTTCGCTTCATCCACGCCAGCGACATCGGCGAATTGGACCGAGGGGCGTTCGCGAATGCGCTGACTGCGGCGGCCAAGCCCGAGGTTGAGCTGATAAGCCACCAGTCCGGCCACGAGCAATCCGACCAGCACCGTCGGCAGAATGTCCAGCAGGCGGGTGCGTGTATTGATTTTGGGCACCTCGACTTTAGCCGTATTTTTGGCGAGCAAGCCGTTGAGTTGCGCGTCGGTCAGGTGGGTGGTGAGCGCAAATTCAGTTTTGCCGCCGCCATGCCGTGTGTAGGTCCCCTCGACCGTGTAGATGCCGGCGTAGAGGCGCGGGGTGACATCAGCCCGGACAATTGCGTTCGCGGCGATCAGTCTTTCGAGTTTGGCGCGGCCGATTTCTTCGGGCGGGAGGGTGGTGCGAGGGGTTAAAATAAAAATGATTCCGAGCACGGCCAACAAGACCGGCGCGGTTCGGCGGAAGTGGTTCGACATTCTCACGGCAATAAATTTCTCCGGTTACAAGCTGAGCCGGGCTGAAAGGCAATTAGTATGCCATTGGACTGGGAAGATTCAACTTGGCGGCCGGGAAATTGTTCCGAACCGCGAAGAGCCGGCAAAAGAACAGCCATAAGGATCAATGGCGAAGGGCGAATGACGAAATACTTCTCAGGTTCAAATGACTCGCATGACCCTGCAGGACGACCTCTTGGATTTGGAGCAGTTGTCATGATTTCGTCATTCCCTCATTGGTCCTGGGACATTGGACGAGAATCACGAACCACTGATTACGAATCACTAAATGGACCAACGCGTCCCCACGCCTAGGGAGGTTCAAGGAATCTAGCGTTCCCGAAGATAGATGCACTTCAGGTAAGCTGCCTCTGGGAATGTTGCTGCGTGGTCTGGTGGTTGGCCAGTCGTCTGAATTTGCTCAAAAGCCCGCCCCGAACGACCAGCGGCGTCGAGAATGGCTTCGAAGAATTCGGCCGCGGTCACATGAGCCGAACAGGAAGCAGCCACGAGCATTCCCCCGCGACGGAGACAGCGTAGCGCGTGAGTGGCCAAGCTTCGATAGGACTGCAAAGCTCCTGGTCGCTCCGTCTTTTTTTTGGCCAGCGCAGGAGGGTCCAGGACAATGAGATCGAACTCCGGTTTTGAGTTTTCCGAGAGCCAATCGAACACGTCCGCTTGGATAGGAGTGCGGCGGCAACGGGCAATCGCCGGAACTGACGCATTCAAAGTGAAGTTACGCTCGGCCGCGCGTAACGCATGTTCGCTGATGTCGATTTCAGTGACGGACCTGGCTCCGCCTCGCGCGGCGTAGACGGCAAAGCCGCCGGAATAACTAAACGCGTTTAAGACCCGCTTTCCTTTCGAGAACGACTCGACGTGGCGGCGGTTCTCTCGTTGATCGAGAAAGAAGCCGGTTTTTTGCCCGCGCAGCACGTCGGCTTCGAAGCGCAAGCCACTTTCCAGGAAAACAACTGGGCCGAGGACCGGTGAACCCGAGAGGACCTGGCCGTCGTCGAGTTGAAAGCTCTTTCGCGCGCCCGGTTGGATGTTTCGACTGAGGCGAAGGACGATCCGATCGTTCGGCAAGCGATCATTGATGAGGACAACAATCTCGGAGAGTCGCGGCAGCCAGATCCCGCTATAGATTTTTAGGACGAGAGTTCGATCGTATTTATCGAGGACGAGGCCGGGCCAGCCGTCGCTTTCCCCATAAATCCACCGAAACCCGGTGGTGTTCTCGTCGAACATGCCATCGCGGCGGCGCAATGCTTGTTCCAGCCGGTTGCGCCACCATGGCGAATCGATCTGCTCCTGCCGGCCTGCGATCAACATTCGCGCGCGAATCGGCGAATCCGGATCGAACAAGCCAACGCCGACGAAACGATCTTTGGGATCGAACACGGCGGCGAGTTCTCCCGTTTTGCCTGGCCGATTTTGGGAACGGATTTTTTCGTTGAAGAGCCAAGGATGACCGGCGCGGAGTTCCGCGGCAGCGGCGGCAACGACGTGGAGGCGGAGGCGTGGAGTTGGTGGAGCAGGGGACATGAAGTCGGTAAACCTCCAACATTCAACTTTCAATTCAACAATCGACGGGAACGCTTGGACGGACCGCTTTGAGGGCAACTCAGCGCTCTCTAAGAGGGGCCAGACGGCCTTGAAAATCCTCCACGAAAAAGCGTTTGCCTCTTTGGATGATCGAATGGCCTTCGGCGGCGAGTTTTTGTTTTAATGCAGCAATGCCTCCCGGATATTTTGGGTTCAGTTCCCCGCCGGTCTTAAGTGTTCGCCAATATGGTGTAATGCTTTTTTTGCCTGCTCGTTCGGCTTCGTCAGCGGCATGAGCTGCGATCCACGCGAAAATGCCCGTGGTGATCGGGCAGGCGATCGTCGTCCCATGCTGGCGGGCGAGAACTTTGCGCAATTCATCGATCGTGGTGAGTCGTCCTTTTGGAACGCGGCGCATCAAGGCATCGACTTCAATCGGTGAGGGGATGACGAATGTGCCAGTGCCCCAGCGTTTGCTCTTGGTTCCGGCGATGTTCCCGACTTTTGGGAAGCCTTTGTTGTCGGCGAGTTTTTCCTGCCACGTTTTTTTCGTTTTCGGCATCGCGGCTTAACTTTCTACCGCGCATTCGATCGAAGCACAAAAACTTTTCGCCGGGGGCTGACGCCGAAGAGCCGCTCGAAAGCATGCGGTGCTTTCATTGTCGAAGCGGTCCGTGCCGAAAACAGTCGACGGTGTGATCGTTGACCGTTCCGACGGCCTGCATGAAGGCATAGCAAATGGTGGCGCCAACGAACTTGAAACCGCGCTTGAGGAGGTCCTTGCTCATCGCCTCTGATTCCGGCGTGCGCGCTGGGATTTCTTTGAGGGTCCTCCACCTATTTTGGATCGGCTTTCCTCCCACAAAGCTCCAGACGTAAGTGTCGAAGCTGCCGTATTCCTTCTGCACGGCCAGAAACGCTTTCGCGTTTTTTACAACAGCTTCGATCTTCAACCGGTTGCGCACGATCCCCGGGTCAGCCAAAAGCTGTTCGATTTTTCGCGCGTTGTACCTTGAGATCTTTCTTGCGTCGAAATTGTCGAACGCGCGGCGGTAATTCTCCCGTTTCTTTAAGATCGTGATCCAGCTCAACCCTGCTTGGGCGCCTTCAAGGATGAGGAATTCAAACAAGAGGCGATCGTCATGGACCGGGACGCCCCACTCGCGATCGTGGTACTCGGCATACAGGTCGCCGTTGGCCCATGCGCAGCGGGTGAGATTGGGCGCGTTCAGCATGTTTTCCGAAGGTTTTGAGTGCATTCGAGAGGTGTGATTCAAGCTGCTGCGACGTGATAGTGATGCACGTTATTGGCCGTGCGCAAGCTCTGGTCGTCCATCACCGCGACCTGCTCAATCAATGACTCAATGACCGCCGTCTGGCCTCGCCCGTTCAAAGCCGGGCCATTCGTCACTTCCCAAACGCCCACAGATGCCCCCGCGTGCGGACGTAGAGCTTGTTGTCGGCGATGGCGGGAGTAGCGATGATGGGTTCGCCCAGCGCATTCCTGGCCAGAACTGTCAGCGTGCTGCCCACAGCGACGACCGTCACAGTGCCGGACGTGGAACTGAAGAAAATCCGCCCGTCCGCCGCCACTGGCGATGCGTGAAATGCGCCCTCGGCGCCAAGACGTTCCTGTTCATAAACGGGAGCCCCCGTCGCAGCGTCGTAACAGGTGACGCGCCCGCCGTCCTGTACGAGATACACGCGCCCACGGTAGAATAATGGAGACGCCACGGACGACACGCCGCGCTGGCGCTTCCAGAGCACATGCGTCCCCGTCACGTCGCCAGCTCCCGGCGCACGCACCGCGAAGATGCCTGGTTCGCCCCGGTGGTGTCGCGCCATGGATTCGTCCCATTCCGCTGCCGTGATGAAACCATCTTTGTTCAAGTCCAACTGATCGAATCCGCCCGATTCAATTACCTCGGGCGCTTCGGCGCGAGAGATCCGGCCGTCACCATCTTTGTCCCTGGGCGACGCCCATTCGGCAAACGGGGTGGGTTTCGCGTCATGCGCGGTGTACGACATTGCATAAAGACGCCCGTCCCCCAAAGCCGGGCTCGGGCAAACGGCGGTCGCCTCCAACCCGCGCGCGGACCACTTTTCCTTCCCGTCAATCACCGAGTAACCCGCCACTCGCAGGCTGCCAGCCACGACGATCTCCTCCACCCCGCCGTGTTTCCAAACCACCGGCGTGGCGTAACCCGTGGCGAAATCCGGACGAGGTGTTTGCCAGAGCGTGCGGCCACTCTGGGCATCCACGGCGAGAAGGAAAGATCGGCCTTCCTCCTGGTCGCAATTTTGTATGAGGCAGTGGCCGGCGAGCATGGGAGAAGTGCTGGCGGTGTAGGTTGAGTTGGGCACGGGCATGGGCTTGCGCCAAAACTCGCGGCCATCCAGGCCATAAGCGAGCAGGCCGAACGAAGGAAAATAGACATAAACGCGCTTGCCGTCCGTGGCGGGACTCGCGGCTGCAGGGCTGCCCTGCTCGGTGGTCTTGTAAATCCTCTCGACCGGCGCGACTCGCTGCCAGCGCACCTTGCCGTCGCGGCGATCCAAGGAGAAAGTTTCGAGTTTTCCAGTGGAAAACGCCGTCAGGAAAATTTGGTCATCCCAGATGCACGGCGACGAGACGCCTCCCGGCACTTCGACTTTCCAAAGCAGATTCGTGCCCGGACCAAATTCGGTGGGTGGCCGGTCCTGCTCCGCGACGCCCTGCCCGTTTGGTCCGCGGAACTGTGGCCAGGAGGGCGCAGCTTGCACGGCGAAGCCGCCGATCAATGCGAGCAGCGCGAGGCAAGAGACTAACCCGATTAATTTCATCGTTGATTTGCCGCGCGCGGGTCCACGCGCAAGCTTCGATGACGAAGCCGGCTGGGAGGTGTTGGGCAAAACGGCTTTCAATTTGGGCAAAATCTTTTCAGGGCTTTGGCCAACTTGGAGGAAAAATCTCCGCTCGTCAGCCAAATCCTTTCAATCGAACCGCCCCCCTAATCGAAACTAAGTTCATCGTGGACGCCGGCGGCGGTCAAGGCGTTGTCACGCGCCGAATGCTCCGCAGCCATTGGGCTGTTTACGAGGCAGGCACGCAGGAGAGCAAGCTGGAAATGGAGGCCGTCAAATACTTCCTCTGGCTCAATCCAGAACGGTGTGGCGTATTCTTCGCCAAACGAACGCTGATTGTTGAAGGGCCGTCTGAGTTGGTGCTAATCAACTACCTCATTCAGACCGGCAAAATACGAACGCCCGCCGGTGGTCTATCAGTCCTGGACGCGATGGGAAAATTTAATATCCACCGATTCATGAACCTCCTTGGTGACCTCAAGATTGAGCATTCCGTTCTCCACGACGCCGACCCGAACAAAACTGGAGTTTGAAGGAAGGGAAAATTGACGCGGGGCAGGTGAAAAAACTCTCTGAACTCATTGAGGAACTCGCCGGTGTGCCGCCGCCGTGACAAGGGAGGGTCACTTCGTTCCTCCAAACAGCGCGTCAATTTTTCGCCGGACTGCTTCGCTCATCCTGATTAGCGGCGGCCACGGCCCTCTGAAGCCTTCGCCCGGAATTTTCTTCGTCGCGTCAAGGCCAAGTTTGCCGCCGATGGCGACCTCGCTTGGTGATGCATGTTGTTGGCCGTGCGCCGATCCAAGGCGAGGGTTTCTAGCTTTCCAGTGGAAAACGCCGTCAAGAAAATTTGGTCATCCCAGATGCACGGCGACGAGACGCCTCTTGGCATTTCGGCTTTCCAAAGCAGACCTTAGCCTTCGATGACGAAGCCGGCCGGCCGGCTCGGAGGTGTTGGGCAAAACCGTTTTCAACTTCGGCAAAAAGTTTTTAGGTCCCGGCCAACTCGGTAAAAGGAATCGAAGTCCTGGAAAACATTTCACCAATTGAACAGAGCAACCCAACCGAAAGCGGGTTAAAAAGGAGACAGGAAAAGGTTGTTTGCTTCTGGCAGGTTTTCCCATGTGCCGCGCAAAATTCGGCAACTGGTTTCCGATTTGGAGGCCGCTGGGTTTGTTCGCGTTCACGGCGGCAAAGGAAGTCATCGGAAGTTCAGACATGAAAGCGCAAGATAGGTATTTAATGTTCGTCCACTGGAGCGAGCAGGACCAGCTTTATGTCGGCTACTGTCCCGATCTTTTTCCGGCGGGCGGCGTTTGTCATGGCGCAACCTCGGTGGAAGCCTACGGAAAACTCTGCGAAATCGTGGAAGACACAGTGAAGACTTCCGAAGAATAGGGTCTCCCGCTGCCACCGCCGCAGACGCGCCCGATGCGTGAAATTGAAGCGACGGCTTGAATTGCCCGCTGGCGTTGCATCTCCTGGAAAAGCCACACCCGGGCAAAGGGCGTGGTTAATGGGGGTCGAGGAGGCGCGTGACGTCGCTCATGGTTCACGAGGGTTTTCGTAGAAGCTTTTCCACCTTCGCCTTCACCTCTGCATCCATCCTGATCAGCGGCGGCCAGGGCCTGTTGAATCCTTCGCCTGGGAGTTTGGCCGTTGCATCGATGCCGAGTTTGGAACCGGCGGCAATTTCAGACGTGGCATGATCGAGCACGTCGGAGGGGCCTTTGGTGAAAATTGAATCGCGCTGCGGGTCGGTGTTGGCGCAGAGCCGGAAGAGGACTTCGCTCGTGTTGTGAACGTTCACGTCGTCATCCACCACCACGAGGTACTTGGTGAACATCATTTGGCCCATGCCCCAAAGCCCGTGCATGATTTTGTAGGCTTGCATCGGATAGCTTTTTTTGATGCTCACGAAGACGAGATTGTGAAACACACCTTCAGCCGGAAGCGCGATGTCAACGATCTCGGGAAAATTCATCTTGAGAATGGGCAGGAACAGTTTGACGGAGGCGCTGCCAATGTAGAAATCCTCCATGGGAGGAAGGCCGACGATTGTCGCTGGATAAATGGCATCCTTCCGATGCGTGATGGCGGTGATGTGGAAAACCGGATAGGGCTCAGGAAGCGTGTAATAGCCAGTGTGATCGCCGAATGGGCCTTCCTCGCGAAGCGGTTCTCGCGGATCAACGTACCCTTCAATCACGAAATCGGCATTCGCCGGAACTTCGAGGTCGTTGGTTTCGCACTTGACCAGTTCGACCGATTTTTTCCGAAGGTACCCCGCCAACAGAAACTCATCGAGCCCATCTGGAAGGGGTGCGGTCGCAGCGAACGTAAAGACTGGGTCGCCCCCGAGAAAAACCGAGACTGGCATGCGTGTTCCTGTTTCGTAGTAGCGCCGGCCGTGACGCGCGCCGACTTTCTGGAGCTGCCAGTGCATTCCCGTGGCGCGTTCGTCGTACACCTGCATCCGGTACATGCCAACATTGCGTTCGCCTGTGTCGGGATCTTTCGTCACCACGCACGGCAGGGTGATGAAACGGCCGCCGTCGAGAGGCCAGCATTTTTGAATGGGCAGGTTCAGAATGGTTGAAGCCCCGGCGCTGGCGTTTGCCGCGATTCTCCAATCTGGCGCTGGGGGCCAGGCATCCGTTCGGGTCGGTGGAGATTCAAAAGTTTGCGTCACTTCCTTGCAAGGTCCGTCGCGAACAAGCTTCGGCTTTGCGTGGCGGAGATCGAGCGCAGCGCTGAGGAGTTTGAACGCTTCGCGAAAGCTCATCGGCGGCTTCGCTTTCATGAGCGAACTTAATTCCGCGGCGACTTCATCGACGGAATTGGCGCCGAGACTCAAGGCCATTCGTTTGTGCGACCCGAGCGTGTTAATAGCGAGAGGAAATGGAGAGATGGCGCTGTTGACGGTTGGCTTTTCGAACAGGAGCGCTTTGCCCCCGTCGTTTTTTTTCATTTCGCGATTGGCGATTTCTGTAATCTCCAGCTCGGTGGCGACAGGATAAGGGATGCGGAGCAACTCCCCGGATTTCTCAAGCAGGCCCAGAAAGGTTTTTAAAGAATCGAACATGAGCAGGTGGGAATGCGCCGGCAGAATTTCACGCCTTCGAGCAGCGCCCCCGTTTTTTGAACAAACTCAACGCCTCGTGGGGAGTCATCGCGGTGACTCAACCATTCTCGATGGCGGCTGACAATGCCTTTTCCGAGGTGAATTTGAGCTCGGCGCGCGAACCGGCGGCGATTGTTCCTCTGCCCGGCAGGGCTGAGCGGTTTGGCGAAACGATCATGCTTGCGCAAAAGCTTGGATTAAAATGTTTTTGCGGTGAACGGAGGGGCTTAAATCGCGCAAAAAAGAATTGACTTAAAAGTTAAACTTCGGTATCACTCGGGCCACATTGGTCTAGGGATTAACCCATTTAGAACGAATATGAAAAGAAAACAACTCTTCGTGGTTGCGCTGGTGGCCGTCCTCTCAACCCTCTCGTTTTCGGCAAAGGCTTTAACTGAGTCCGAGGCGAAGGCTGTTCGCGCAAGCGTTGCTGACGTTCGCCTTCCCGAACTGGGCGCACGTGCAGCGAGCATCGTAACCCAGGCAAACGCGACAGACCGGGAAGCGGTAGCGGTGACGGCAGTGAAGGCGATTGTTGCCAAGCACCCAGCCACAGCGCCGGTCGTCGTCGGTTCCATCTCGAAAGCCGCTCCTGAAACGAGTCCTGCGGTTGCCGCGGCTGCGGCGGTCCTTTCGCCGGAGCAAGTGACCGCGATCGTGAAAGCGGCGGTTGCTGCGGCGCCGAAGCAAGCTGATAAAATTGCTGCGGCGGTCGCCAAAGTTCAGCCGAAATCCGCTCTGAAAATTGCTAACACAGCCATGAACGTGGCCCCGCTATTCTCCGCGCAGATTGTCGCCGCGGTTGATTCGGTGGTTCCTGGATCGAAAGCACAATTGCCGCGCGTTCGTCAGACAGCTGATGCCCGAGCGGTGGTCACCAACCCATTTGGCGGGAACGTGAATACGGGAAATCAGCAGAACCTGGGGAAACATGACGAAGCAAACGTCCAGGAAGGCAAAGACTCGGACCGCGACACCTACGGCATTCCTAAATAAAAGATTTAATTCCACAAACCCTGTTCTCTCGCGAGGACAGGGTTTTTTGTTGCCTGAATTCAGCGCGTATCTTGAATCAGGAACGATTTTGGACGCGCTTACAAACAGGGCGATCTCTGTTATCTCGAACAAAATCAATTCCTTCTTGAAAACGAGATCTAATTCGGGCGAAATGGCCGCCTCGGTTTCTCTGACGTATGAATCTCGGCGACATTCTCAGTCCCCAGCAAATTGTGCCCGATTTACGAGCCACGAACCGTTGGGAATCGATTGAGGAACTGATCAACACGTTAATTGCCTGTTCGAAGATCCGGCCGGAGGACCGAGAGCAAATCTCCGCGGTTGTTAAGAAACGTGAAAGTTCGATGAGCACAGGCATCGGTTTTGGCATTGGCATCCCACACGCCTCGACCGATCTAATTTACGAAGTGGTCGGGGCGCTGGGCCGATCGAAAGCGGGTGTGGATTTTGACGCGCTTGACAATCAGCCAGTCAACCTGGTGATGCTCTTCCTCGTGCCGCAGGGGCAATTCCAAAAACACCTTCACACGCTCGCAAACATCGCCAAGCTCCTTCACAAAAAAGAATTCCGCCAAGCCTTGGAAGAGGCTGCAGACGCCGAAGGGATGTACCGGATCATTCGCGACAACGCTGCGAAATAAGCTCCTCCTTCCCGCCCCGGCTTTTCCAGGTTACCTTCACCGAACGTGCTCTATCGAATTCTCGAACAGCGGCTGGCTTTTCTTCTGGGCGGGATCTTGTCAGAGATCGACCTCGCTTCGATTCAGGTTCGCCCGTGCGCCGATGCTCGATTTGGTGATTACCAAACGAGCAGCCTGATTCCTTTAGCCAAGGCCAGGAAATTCAACCCGCGCCAATTCGCCACTGAAATTGCTTCGAAGCTCGAGGCCTCGGATATCTGCGATTCAGTTGAAGTTGCCGGTCCTGGGTTTCTCAATTTTCGGTTGACACCAGCGGCCGTTGCGCGGGTTCTCGAAGCTGCCGGCCGAGGGGAACATCTGTTTTCCGCGCCATTGGCGAAGCCGCGCCGGGTCGTGATCGATTTCAGTTCTCCCAATGTGGCCAAGCCGATGCATGTCGGTCATATCCGGTCGACGATTCTTGGCGACTCCCTTGCGCGGGTGTTGCGGTTGTTGGGTTGCGAAGTGATCACGGATAATCATTTGGGCGACTGGGGGACGCAGTTCGGAAAATTGTTGCTGGCCTGGAAGCGGGATTTGGATCGAGCAGCTTTGGCCAAGGATCCGATCGGCGAGATGGAACGGCTCTACAAGAAAACGCAAGCGGAGTCCGAAGCGAATCCAGTTGTGCAAGAGCAAGCGCGGGAAGAGTTGGTCAAATTGCAGAATGGTGACTCCGAGAATCTCCGGCTCTGGCATGAGATGATTGCTTTGTCGCAATTGCAATTCGATGCGATTTACCAGCGGCTCGGCGTGCGGTTCGATGTCGTCTTGGGGGAAAGCTTTTACAATGACCGGCTCAAATCGGTGGTCGACCGATTGGCGGCGGCAGGGTTGGCGCAGCAAAGCCAAGGCGCCATGGTGGTGTATTTCGAGGATGTGCCAGCGTTGAAAGGGCATCCGGCCATCGTCCAAAAAAGTGATGGCGCAGCGAACTATACGACGACGGACCTGGCCGCGCTGGAATACCGGCTGGAAAGATGGTCGCCCGACGAAATCATTTACGTCACGGATGGCCGGCAACAGCTGCATTTCCAGCAGCTGTTCACCATCTTCCGCCGGTGGCGCCCGGAAGCTGCCATCAAGCTGTCGCATGTCTGGTTCGGATCGATTCTGGGGGAGGACGGAAAGCCGTTCAAAACGCGCTCGGGCGGAACGGTCAAGTTGGGGGATCTGTTGGACGAAGCGGAGGAGCGGGCCTTGAAGATTGTCACCGAAAAAAATCCCAGGCTGGGCGAAGTGGAACGGCGGGAAATCGCGCGGGTTGTCGGAATTGGCGCGATTAAGTACGCGGATTTGTTGCAGAACCGCCAGAGCGATTACGTTTTCAGCTGGGAGAAAATGCTGGCCCTAACCGGCAACACGGCTCCGTACCTGCAGTATGCTTATACTCGAATCCGAAGCATTTTTCGAAAGGGCGGTGAAGAAGCGGAGGCGCAGCCGATCGAGCAGTTTCAGCTGACGGCGCCGGAGGAATTTGCGCTGGGCAAACATCTGTTGGATTTCGGTTTAATCCTGGAGGCAGTGGTCGAGGAGTACCGGCCGAACTTTCTTTGCAATTATCTCTACGAACTGGCGGGCAAGTTCACGGGCTTCTACGAGAATTGTCCGGTGTTGAAGGCAGCGCCCGAAACACGGGCCACCCGGCTCGCCTTGTGCGATCTGACCGCGAAAGTGCTGAAGCAAGGTTTGGAAGCGCTCGGGATCGAGACGACAGAGAAGATGTAACGGTGACAATTTGCTTCCGTTCCCGCGATTGATCGCCTATAAGCTCCGACCATGCCTTCCAGCGATTCACCAGTTGGTTTTAAGGTCTGGGGTTCCGACAATATCGTTTACGGTCCCGTCGAACTGCCCACGCTCGTGAATTGGATTCAGGAACAGCGGGTCCTCGCGACGAATTGGATCTATTGCGAAAAAGAGCAGACTTGGCGCAAGGCGCGCGAGCTGCCGGAGCTCCGGCTGTTTTTCTCGGAAGCCTCGGGAGAAACGGTTGTGCTCGATTCGCCACCGAAAGAAGTCCTGCCCAAAGACCTTAATTTTGGTTCGCTGCGGAGGATAAAGGTTTTTGCTCCATTCACGAATGACCAATTGGTCCGCTTCCTCGAATTCATGGAGGTCCAACCGGTCCGCCAATGGACCCAGATTGTTAAACAAGGCGAACCAGGGGATGCGATGTACATGGTGTTGGAAGGCGAGGTTCGGGTGCGCATGATGGTCGCCGGCCGCGAAACGATTCTCGTCACGCTGCAAGCGGGCGATTTCTTCGGCGAGATTGCGTTGTTCGATCACGGCACCCGCTCGGCCGATGTGATTGCCAACCAAGATTCGCTTTTAGTTAAACTTTCCGCAGGCGCTTTTCAGCGGCTCTCGAGCCAGGCGCCCGACTTGGCTTCGCCATTCCTCCTGGGAATTGGACAAACCCTGACCAGCCGAATTCGTGCGGACAACAAACGGCTGCGCGACCATCTGACTTTCGCGCGGGCGAGCGGCTTCTAAACTTCATTTCATCCGCTCCGTCCATTCGAGCAGAGCGTGGAACAGGGATGCGCGGTCCGGCAGATGGAGGACTTCTTCCCTGGCGGCGACAAAGCCGAACCCTTCTCCGTAAGCAGGGCCATTTGCCACGCAGGCGTCTGTTTGATTCGCTTGAATCTGCTCTCGCGCTTTTGCCAGCGCCGTTGACTGGTCGCCATCCACTTCAAATTTCCAACCCGCCAGGAGCGCGTCGGGGAACCAGCGGCGGAGTTGCGCCAGGATTTTTGGAACAGGGATTAGTTCGGCGGCAAGAGCGCCCAGGGCGGTTGAAATTTTTCCTGCGCTGACCGGGGCGCCGCTTTGTTTCTGGACAATTTGGCCGAAAGCGAAATCGCAGACCGCGGCCGTGTGAAAAATCACATCCACTTTCTGCCGCGACAATTGCTCGAATCGGTCGCTGAGACTCGAGGCGGTGGTGAACACCCCAAACTCCGGCCATTTGGCGCTGGCTGGCCAAGTGCAACCCGCGCCCCGGAGTAGAAAAACGGAGTGCCCTTGGTCTGCGAAGAAAGCGGCCAATTCCGTGCCGAGCCGTCCGGTCGAGAAGTTCGTGAGCCGCCGGACCGAATCCAACGGTTCGAAAGTTGGCCCGGCCGTGATAAGCACGTTCATGCCGCATCGCCTTTGAAAAGTGATTTTGAGCTGAGGAGTTGGAGGCTTGTCTTTCCCTCTGACGAAGGGTCAGGCCTGCAGCGATCCGACTCGATCAAAAAAAAAGAGGCACCGAAGTGCCTCCTGGAAAAATTCAGCAGCGTCATTGCGCTTTCGCTCGAGTCTCTTTTTCGCGGACCGCCACCGCTCCTTTGCCGATGCGGTTGCGCAAATAGGTCAGCTTGGCCCGGCGGACGGAACCTTGGCGTTCGACCTCAACTTTTTCGACGCGTGGTGAGTTCACTGGAAAGACGCGTTCGACGCCTTCGCCGTAACTAATCCGCCGAACCGTGAAAGTGGAGTTCAATCCCCGGCCGCGGCGGCCGATGACCACGCCGGAGAAAACCTGAATGCGTTCCTTGTCGCCTTCGATAACTTTGGTGTGAACGCGCACACTGTCACCCACGTGAAACACGAGCGGTTCTTTCCGGTATTGTTCCGATTCAATTTTGTCCAATAGAGCTTGGTTCATAAAATCTCTTTCTTCTGTTCCAAATTGGCTGCGGTTTCCGTCCAGGCCTTGTGCAGGTCCGGCCTGCGTGCTGCGGTCCGCTCGACTGCCTTTTGCAGCCGCCAGCGGGCGATTTCCGCGTGGTTTCCGGACAATAATGTTTCCGGAACTTTCCAGCCCCGAAATTCCGCCGGGCGTGTGTACTGCGGATATTCGAGCAGTCCATGACTGAACGTTTCATCGCGGGCGCTTTCTTCATGGCCTAACACTCCCGGCAACAACCGCACGACCGCATCGATGATCACCATGGCGGGCAGGGCGCCATTCGTCAGAACAAAATCGCCGATCGACAATTCATCATCTGCCAAGTGCTCGCGAATTCGTTCGTCAAATCCTTCGTAGCTGCCCGAAACTAAAACCAAATGCGGGCACTGGGCCAACTCCCGCGCGATCGCCTGATTGAACAATCTCCCTGCCGGCGACAACAGGATCACGCGGCTTTCTCGCGTCGCCAGATTCTCCACCCCTTCAAACACCGGTTCCGGCTTCAACAACATGCCGGGACCACCCCCAAACGGCTTGTCATCGACCGTCCGATGACGATCGTGTGCATAATCACGCAAATTCGTGATGCCCAACTCGACCAAGCCTTGAGCTCGGGCTCGCTTAATGATGCTCTCGTCGAGCGGCCCGACGAACATCCCGGGAAACAAAGTCAGGACATCAATCTTCATGCGCGTTTCCGCCGGGAGGCCCAAAGCGGATTGGCCGCGCGCGGGCCCAATTATTTTGGAGTGTGCGGATGTTCTTCCACGATTTCCATCGAGCAGCGCAGCCCCTTTTTGGAGCTGCCGACCTGGAGCAACGACCGAATGGCGTGAATGGTTGCGCCCTGTCGGCCGATCACTTTCCCCATATCGTCCGGGTGAACCCGCAGTTCATAAACCGTCAGCCCATTTTTTTCAACCGGGGTGACGGAAACTGCGTCGGGCTTGTCCACCAGCCCCTTCACCACGAAATCCAAAAATTCTTCCATAAGCCGGAAGAGAAACGCGTTTATGCGGCCGGCGCCGCCGCGATCCGTTTAGATTTTCGCAACATGCTGGCGACGGTGTCGCTCGGTTGCGCCCCTTGCTTCAACCAGTACTCGGCCCGCTCGGCTTTGATGCTGAAGTTGACCCCTGGTTTGCGCGGATCGTAACTGCCGATTTCCTCGATGAACTTCCCGTCCCGAGGGCTCCGGTTATCGGCCACCACAACCCGGTAAGCCGGATGGTTCTTCGAGCCGATCCTTTTCAAACGAATTTTGACTGGCATAAGTTCTAAAATCTTGCGCTCGCCCGTACGGGGCGGTTCTCAAAAAGAGGGGTGAGCGTAGTCTTGGTTTCCGCCGTTGGCAAGTCCCCTTTTTTTTGCAGTTTCCAGTTTATAACTTCGATTTTGTTGGCAAAACAATAGCCCGATGTCGCCCCTCGAACAACTGACTCTTGCATATGCCTGCGGAAATGCCGCCACTCCCCTGACCGCAGCCGAGTTCAACGAGCAATTGCGGTCCTTCAATGCCTTCGGCAGCCAAACCGAATGTAAACCCGTTCTGTTTCCTGATGCTTCGGGCCTTTCCCTGCCGATGGTCACGAACGAGTTCTGGACGGCCAAGCAACGCGCGGCCAATCCGCTGCACGAGATTTCTTATCGCGCTTGCTTTAAACCGCAATTGCCGCGCTTCTTCATCGAACGGCTCACCCGGCCCGGCGATATCGTTTATGATCCTTTCATGGGGCGCGGCACGACGCTCATTGAAGCCGCTCTGCTCGGCCGTGTTCCCTTCGGCTCGGATGTGAATCCACTGAGCCAGCATCTTGTGCGTCCCAGGCTGCTGCCGCCAACGCTCGCTCAAATCGAAGCGAGGCTCGCGGATATCGATTTGACTGAGCCGGCCGAATTCCCGCAGGAGTTGCTCGTTTTTTATCACCCAGAAACCCTCAAGGAAATTTGCGCCCTCAAACATTATCTGATCCGCCGGAAGCGCGAGGGCACGCTCGATTCGGTTGACGAATGGATCTGCTTAATGACGCTCAACCGGTTGACCGGGCACTCCGCTTGTTTTCTGTCGGTCTACACCTTGCCTCCGAACCAAGCCGTTTCAATTCGGTCTCAGGAGAAAATCAACCGCGATCGGAACCAAGTTCCGTCGCGGCGGCAGCTCAGGCCAATCGTTCTGAAAAAGAGCCGGAGTTTGCTCAAGGAATGTGATGCCGCGGCCCGGCGTGTTTTGGCGGGCGTGGCCGCACGAACCAGGTTGTTTATCAGCCAGGCGGCTGAGACTCGCGAGATTCCGGCCGATTCAGTGACGTTGGTCGTGACGTCTCCGCCGTTCTTGAACGTGGTGGATTACGCCACGGATAATTGGCTGCGTTGTTGGTTCCTCGGCATCGACGCGAAGAGTGTGGCGTTGACTGTGCCGAGAAATCTCGACCAATGGAAGGAAGCGATGACGCACGTGTTTTCGGAATTGAAACGCGTTCTTCAACCCGCAGGTTGGGTGGCTTTCGAGGTCGGCGAGGTGCACGGAGGAAAAACCAAACTCGAAGAGGCGGTCTTGCCGTGTGGGATGGCGGCTGGTTTGCACCCCGAGCTGATTATGATCAACCAGCAGGAGTTTACTAAAACATCAAATTGCTGGGGGGTGGATAACGGCGCGAAAGGCACCAACACCAATCGAGTGGTGCTGTTTCAAAAAAGATCCTGAGGAAATAACAGCGGGTTAGCAGGTCCGGCCGTTTGCAAGGCGTGGCCGCTGGCAAGATCAATCGTCAACCGCCAATCCGCAATCCGCAATCGTCAATCCAGTTGACCTCTCGGGCTTCTGACCCAACCTTAAACAGCGTTACTGTGGATTCATCATCATCCTCATCCAAAACTGCGAGTTCGATTCGGCTGCGCGGGGTGCGGCATCATAATTTAAAAAACATCAACCTCGACCTGCCGCTCGGCAAGCTGATCGTGATCACCGGTCTGAGCGGCTCAGGCAAAAGCACGCTCGCGTTCGACACCCTCTACGCCGAAGGCCAGCGGCGTTATATCGAAACGTTCTCGCCGTACGCCCGCCAATTTTTCGACCGGATGGACAAGCCGCAAGCCGACAGCATTCAAGGGATCCCGCCGGCAATCGCGATTCAACAACGCAATGCGGTCAAAAGCACGCGCTCGACCATCGGGACGATGACTGAAATTGCCGATTACATGAAGCTGTTGTGGGCGCATTTCGCCCAGCTTCATTGCCGCGGTTGCGGCGAGCCCGTCTTGCCAGAGCCGCCGCAACGCATCTGGGAGGCGGTTCGCCAAAACAATCGCAGCAGGCCCAACGGGGTTGTCAGCAAAACCGGGGCAGGCGGCGCTGAACTCCGCGAAGCCGCCGTTCCGTTCGTGACGGAGCCCGAGCTGATGATCCTCTTCTCGGTAGCCCTGTCTGAAAAGATCCCTTTGGCAGAATCGCTCTCGATCATCGCGAAGCAAGGGTACCAGCGATTGTACATTGAAGGCGCCGCTGTCCGAGTCGAGGAGGCAGTTGCCAAATTAGGAGCAAGCCAACCGGCGGCTCTGGATGTCATTCAAGACCGCTTCCGTTTAACGGGCGAGAACCGGGCCCGATTCGTTGAGGCGTGTGAACAAGCGTACCATTTCGGCCAAGGAAAATTGACGGTGATGTGGCCGGCCACCGGCCAAACGAGGCGCTTTTCGAAACAGTTCCACTGCGCCCAGTGCGATCTCGAGTATCGCGAACCGTCGCCAGGTCTTTTTAGTTTTAACAACCCGGTGGGCGCCTGTCCGACTTGCCGCGGTTTTGGGCGCACGATCCAAATCGCGTATGAGCTGGCGATTCCGGATTGGTCGCTCACCTTGGCCGGCGGCGCGGTCAAACCATGGCAAACGGGAACATCCGCCGAATGCCAGGACGATCTCATGAAATTCTGCCGCCGGCTCAAGGTGCCGACGGATGTGCCGTTCGAAAAATTGCCGAAGAAATGGCAGCGCTGGGTCATCGACGGTGATCCCGACTACGGAAAAGATCCGGCGCATGAATGGCCCAACGCGTGGTACGGGGTAAAAGGTTATTTTCGATGGCTCGAAAGCAAAACTTACAAAATGCACGTGCGCGTTTTGCTGTCGCGTTATCGGAGCTATCGAACGTGTGCTGATTGCGGAGGAAAGCGATTCCAGCCGGAGGCGTTGCTCTTCCGCGTCCCATGGCCAGGCTCAACCCGTGAATCATCGCGGAACTCCGAAGGCGCTCGTTCACGACCGCTTTTGCAGACCCGGCCTCGTCTCGCTCCAGCAGATCTGCGATCGAGCGAAGGCCGCCCAGCTTCTCTCACCCTGGCCGATTTTTATCAGCTCTCCGTGGCCGGCGCGCTGCAGTTTGTTTCCGATTTGCGGGCTTCCCATGAGCGACGCGGCAAGAACGATCCCGCCACCGTCGTGCTGGATGAAGTGGAAGCGCGGCTCCGCTACCTCCATGAGGTTGGCCTCGGTTATCTGACTTTGGACCGTCCCACGCGCACGCTTTCCGGCGGCGAAACAGAGCGCGTGACACTCACGACCTGCCTTGGCTCGCGTCTGGTCAACACCTTGTTCGTCCTCGACGAACCGAGCGTTGGCCTTCACCCGCACGATACCGATCAGCTCGTCCGGATTCTCGAACGCCTCCGGAATCACGGCAACACCGTCGTGGTCGTCGAGCACGAACCGAGCGTCATGCGCGCGGCCGACGAGATCATCGACCTCGGCCCTGGCCATGGCGAAGCTGGCGGGGCCGTGGTGTTTCAGGGGAAGCTGGCCGATTTACTGAAATCGAATGTCTCGCTTACCGGGCAGTATCTTGGCGGAAAAAAGACAATTCCCATCCCCGAGCGCCGCCCGGTTTTTCTGTCGCACGATCATTCGCTTGGGAAGCGCTCCGCGGGTTCAACCGAGAAAACTCCGTCCCTGCGAATTGCCGGAGCGTCGCTTCACAATCTAAAAGATTTAGCGGTGGAAATTCCGCTGACTCGGTTTGTGTGCGTTACCGGGGTGAGCGGGTCGGGCAAAACAACATTGATCCGGGAGATTGTCTGGCCGTTGCTCGAGGCCAAGCTGAACGGCACAAAACGTCGTCCACTCGAAACTGACGCTCCTGAGGACGAGAATTACTCCCACGAGGCAGACTCGCCGTTAGGCGTGATGGAAGGAGCGGAACAGATCGACGAAGCTGTTTTGGTGGATCAGTCGCCGCTCGGCCGCACGCCGCGCTCAAACCCGGCGGTGTACGTCGGCGCTTTCGATCACATTCGGGAGTTGTTCGCCGCTTCGGAGGAAGCGCAAAAGCAGGGCTTGTCCGCCAGCGCGTTCAGTTTCAATTCGGCGCAAGGCCAATGCGAACGCTGTCGCGGCGCGGGCTTCGAAAAAATCGAGATGCAATTTCTCAGCGACGTTTATGTTCGCTGCCCCGAATGCCAAGGCCGCCGCTATCGGCCCCACATTTTGGAAGTTCGGCTGCCGGGACCCGCGCCAACCACGAACTCCGCGCCATCGGAGTCGAATTCGCCAAGCGGTTGGACGATCGCTGATCTGCTCGAAGCGACCGTGGATGAAGTGGTGGCCTGGCTGGAACCGCTAACCGGATCAAAACAGGCGCGGTTGGCTGCGGCAAAGTTGCGCTACCTTCAAGAGGTCGGGCTCGGTTACTTGCGGCTAGGCCAGCCCATTAACACGCTTTCCGGAGGCGAAAGCCAGCGCTTGAAACTGGTTAGCCGGCTGGCGACTTTGTCGAGCGAGGCGGCGGCAGGCCGGCAGCGGGCGCTCTTCCTTTTCGATGAACCGACGACCGGTTTGCACTTCGATGACGTCCGCGTGCTCGTGGCCGTTTTTCAGAAACTCGTTGCGGCGGGCCATTCCGTGTTGGTCATCGAGCACAATCTCGAACTGATCAAATGCGCCGATTGGCTGATTGATCTCGGGCCCGAGGCTGGTGAGGCAGGTGGGCGCGTCGTCGTGTGCGGTCCGCCGGAAGTCGTGGCTGCGTGTGAAGCGAGCCATACCGGCAAAGCGCTGCGGCAGTTGCCGGGATTCTCTTGACACTCGTGCTTTTAGACAGGAGATCTCAACGGTGCGCCATTCCACAGCAGGTCTTTGGAAAGACTTGAATAAAGCGAGCCGCCTTTTTTTGATTGCCGGTCCGTGCGTGATCGAGGACCTGGACCTTTGCTTGCGTGTGGCCGATTCGTTGCGCAAGCTGTGTCAGCGGCTCGGAATCTTTTACGTGTTCAAGGCCAGTTACGACAAAGCCAATCGTTCCTCGGCTCGTTCTTTTCGAGGTCCAGGTCTGCAGGAAGGGCTGAGCATTTTGCAACGCATTCGCGATGGCGCCGGCGTTCCAGTCTTGACCGACGTGCACGACGAAACCCAAGCCGCGACCGCCGCCGAGGTCGTTGACGTCTTGCAAATCCCCGCGTTTCTCTGCCGCCAAACGGATTTGATTTTCGCCGCCGCGCGCACTGGCAAAATCGTGAATCTGAAAAAAGGCCAATTTCTTTCGCCGCCCGAGATGAATCTCGTCGTGAAGAAAGCGCAGACGGCCGGGAACGAAAAAATTTTAGTCACGGAGCGGGGGACAACGTTCGGGTATAACAATCTCGTGGCGGACATGCGTTCGATCCCGATTTTGCGCCAGCTCGGGCTGCCTGTGGTGTTTGACGCGACCCATTCGGTTCAATTGCCGGGAGCTGGCGGAGATCGCTCCAGCGGCCAACGTGAGTTTGCGCCGGTGCTGGCTCGGGCGGCAATTGCGGCCGGGGCGAATGGTTTGTTCATCGAAACGCATCCAGAGCCGGATCGCGCCCAGAGCGACGGTCCGAACATGATTCCGCTGGCGGAAATGCCAAAGCTGTTACAATCGATTTTGAAAGTCTTTGAGGCCGTGCCATGAATTTGCTGAGCCTTTCGATGAACCGCCGCTGCCGCTGGGAGAAGGTTAGGTCGAGGGAAAAACCGCACACCGCATGAAAGCTACTTTCGAATCCTGCCGCCTGTTGTTCCGCTGCGGAATTCTCGCCATGGTCGCCTCCATCGGTATTCCTCTCCATGCCCAGGTTTCGCTGAGCGGCGTGATCAAAAACTATAAATTTGCCGTCGATGCGGATCAACCTGGCCGCCGCACTGTCCTCACGGGCAAAGGCGCGGAACCAGCTGGACGCGGCATGTACAAGATCACCGGACTTCGCGCCGAGACGTTTCAAGGAGCGGCGCTGGAAATGGTCGTCGAAGCCCAGGAATGTTTTCTGGATCAAAGCCGGAACATTGTCGAATCATCCAGTTCGCTGATGGTCCGCACGGGGGGCGATCAGTTCACGCTTTCCGGCAAAGGCTTTTTGCTCGAGCTGGGCCGGTCGCATTTAGTGGTATCGAATGACGTGGCCACCACGATTCACAAAGCGGCCATTCCCCTGCCGAACCAACCTATAAAAAGCGGAATGGCTGCGCCTGCGTTGGCGGCGGCAGCGACGAACGCCACCTTCTCGACCATCGAAATCAATTCGCGCCGATTTGATTATCGGCCTGAGGTTGCCGTGTTTCAGCAAAACGTCCGCGCGGCCGAGAAAGGGCAAGGGGAATTGCTTTGCGAAACGCTCACGGCCCGGTTTGTCTCCGGCGGCCAGTTGAGGCGGCTCGAAGCAGAGGACAACGTCCGGCTCGTGCAACCGAATGGCCAAGCTCAGAGCGATCACGCTGTTTACGAGATGCCGCCGGCCGATACGATCACTCTGCTGGGCCGCGCACAGTGGCTGTTCGAAGGCAAGGAAGGACGCGCGCAGAAAATGGTGATTCAACGCCAGACCCGGTCGTTTGCTGGGGAAGGGGACGTTTACATGAAATTGCCGACGGGCGCCATGCTGCCGGCTGACTTGCTCAGCATCGAGAATACTTCTGCGCCGAGAACGAATTCGATCCCGGAGGCGTCCACGAACCGGTTTATTGAAATCTTTTCCGATGGCTGCCGCGTCGAGGGGAATCGCGCGCTCTTTTCCGGAAATGTTCGCGCTCGCAGCGGGCCTACGCAAATCACGTGTGCGCGGCTGGCGGTCAATTCGTCCAAGGCGGAAGGTCCGCCAGAGGAAATAACGGCTGAAGAAATGGTCAAGATTTCCCAGGGCAAAAATGAAGCCACCGGCGACAAAGCGGTTTATCTCGCCGGGCCGGGAACGTTGGTGTTAACCGGACAGCCCCGTTGGAAAATCGATCAAGCCGAAGGAAGCGGCTCGCTCCTGACGTTGTCGGTCAAGGAAAGAAAAATCAAAGCAGCGGGGCCGGTGAAGATGCTTGTTCCCGGACGATCTGGGGCTTCCTTTGGAATTCCATTGGGCGAGGCCAATACGAATTCGACCGTTTCAGCCGAGCGTGTGGTGACCATCAGCTCGAAGGAGATGGAATATGAGCAGGGATTGGCCCTGTTCACGGGCGACGTTCACGCCACCGATGGGCAATCCGAAATGACCTGCGGGATTCTGCGCGTCATCTCGCTGGAAAATAAGATTGTTGAAATGGTGGCGGAAAAGCAGGTCCGGCTGCGTGACAACGAGCGTCGCGCGATGGCTGATACCGCCGTTTACTGGCTCGACGAGGGGATCATCCGTTTGTCTGGCGCGGCCGAGTTGATTTTGCCTGACAAACACATCTGGGGAGATGCTCTCGCCCTCGACCAGCTGCGCCATGCATTTTCGGCGAAGGGCCATTATAAAATCGAGATGAACGCCGCGGCGTTGCGAAACGTTCCCACACAAAACAAACAGCCGTGATCCTGTGACAGGTTCCCTCTTGCAGACAGAGAAGCTGCAGAAATCGTATCGGCGGCGTCCGGTCGTCAACGGCGTTTCGATCGAGGTCGCCGCCGGCGAAATTGTCGGTTTGCTCGGACCGAATGGCGCGGGGAAAACCACCACGTTCAATATTGTGGTCGGGTTGATTCAGCCCGAGGCGGGCGCGGTCAATTTCGGGGGCCGGGACATCACGCGGCTGCCGATGCACCAGCGGGCTCGCTTGGGAATTGGCTATCTCACCCAGGAGCCTTCCGTCTTCCGGAAATTGACCGTCGAGCAAAATATTCTGGCGATTCTCGAGACGTGTCAGATGGATCGCAAAGAGCGCGGCATTCGCTTGAAATATCTGCTCGATGAACTTGACCTCGCGCGCTTGGCCAAAAATATGGCATACACACTCAGCGGCGGCGAGAAGCGGCGGCTCGAGATCACTCGGGCGCTGGTCACGAGCCCGAAATTGCTGCTGCTGGATGAACCATTCAGCGGGATTGCCCCGATCGCGGTCTATGAAGTTCAGAAGATCGTCCGCCGCTTGAAGCAGCGCGGTCTGGGCATTCTGATCACGGATCATAATGTGCGCGAGACGCTGAAGCTGGTCGACCGGGCGTATTTAATCCATAAGGGCGAGGTGCTCTGCCACGGCACGGCCGAATTTTTAGTGAACGATCCGAAAGCTCGCGAGATTTACTTGGGGCCCGAATTCAACCTTTAATCTCCACAAGATGCAGCGCGACATCGTCACCGTCGAACGGTTCTACACCGAAAACTCCGACTCCCTGCAGATGAACCTGGTCGCGGGCGCCCGCGGGTTGAAGAGGATCATCCGCGAGCCGACGGTGAATCGGCCGGGGCTGGCTCTGGCAGGTTTTACCAAATACTTCGCGAGTAAGCGCGTTCAAGTCATCGGCAACGCCGAATCCCATTTCCTCAAATCACTCGGCCGGGAAGAACGGATGGCCCGCTACGCCACCCTCTTCGCCCACAAGATTCCGTGTGTCGTGTTTTGCCGCGGATTCGAGCCGGAGAAGCTTTTTCTGAAAGCGTCCGAAGAAGCTGGCGTTCCGATCTTCCGAAGCCCGTTAATCACGATGAAGTTCATTAACCTCGCCACGCTCGCGCTTGAAATGCTGTTCGCGCCTCACGGCATGGAGATGGGGAGCATGATCGATATCCTCGGGGTCGGCGTGATCATTCGCGGGGAAAGCGGCATTGGCAAAAGTGAAACGGTTTTGGCGTTGATCGAGCGGGGTTACAGCCTGGTTTCCGACGACGTCACGAAAGTGACGCTGGTCGACGGCCGGCAAGTCATCGGCACGAGCGCGGAGATTACGCGAAACCACATGGAGGTTCGCGGGATTGGCATCATCAATGTCGCGGCCATGTTCGGAGTGAAAAGCATCCGGAAAGAGAAGCAGGTCGACCTGGTGGTGCTGCTGAGGTTCTGGGATGAAGTTTCGGATATCGATCGGCTCGGCATGGACGACAACTTTGTCGACGTTTTAGGAGTCCCCATTCCGCAGATTACCATCCCAGTCCGGCCGGGGCGCGACCTGGCCCGGTTGATCGAGGTGGCCGCGTTCCAAACCAAATTGAAGGCTTCAGGATACAATCCTGCCAAAGAGCTGAATGACCGGTTGATCGCTAAGATGGCTAAAGAGGCCCATTAACCGCCAGTCCTTGTTTCTGTAGCCGCAGACGGACGGGGCCACTGCCATTGAATTAGCAGATCTTTCTGCTTCCTCGCCCCGCGACGGAGGAGAGGGATTGAGGAGAGGGGACTCCCACGAAAATCGGCCTCCTCTCCCCAGCCCTCTCCTCCATCAGTGGCGGAGAGGGAGAAAACAAACCGGGTGCATTCCTTAATTCAATGGCAGTGCCGGACGAGGCGGAAGCATGCACCGGTGCAGCGCCTTGGCCGCCTCCTCAGCTTGGCGGCGACGATCGGTAACCCTCAGTTGGCCGCCCTTTTTCAAAAATCTGTTGGCATCAGCCAGACTCGCCGATTATCTTCCCCGTGCAAATGACCGCTGCTCGCAAAATGGTTGAGACTTCCGCAGAGATCATCAGAGAAATGGTGGTCTCGAATAAACTTGGCGTTCACGCCAGGCCGGCTGCCATGTTCGTCAAAACCGCCAATCGTTTTGATTGTGAAGTTCTTGTCGAAAAAGACGGTGAAACCGTTAACGGCAAAAGCATTATGGGAATGATGATGCTCGCCGCAGGCCCCGGCAGCAAACTCCACGTTCACGCCAAAGGCCAGGACGCCGCGCAAGCGCTGGTTGAATTGGAAGCCCTCCTGAAACGCAAGTTCGACGAGGATTAACCCTTCTCCCGCCATGCCAGGGGTCGACATCGATATTCGGTATGTGGCGCACTTGGCCCGTTTGGCTCTCACGCCGGACGAAGAAAAACGCTTAAGCTCTCAGCTCAGCCAGATACTTTCTTATATTGAGAAGCTCAACCAGGTCGACGTCAGCAAGGTCGAGCCGACCGCGCATGCGATCCCGCTGCTCAACGTCACCCGCCCTGACCAGCCTCGGCCATCGCTTCCCAACGCTGTCGCTTTGCGAAACGCGCCCGCCCAGGCTAATGGACTTTTCCTCGTTCCTAAAATCGTGGAATGAGGGCGAGTCATTCATGCTAAACCAGCTGTCCATTTCCGAATTCTTGTCCAGGTTTCAACGGCGCGAAATTAGCGCCCGCGAAACGGTTCAATCCTGCCTCGAGCGAACTCGCCGGGTCGATCCGCACATTCATGCGTTCCTCAACCTGAACGAACCGGACGCGCTCGCCCAGGCGGATGAAGCGGACCGGCGGCTCGCCAGCGGCGCTGACCTTGGCCAATTCCCGTTGCTCGGCGTTCCCATCGCGGTAAAGGATGTTATTTCGGTTAAAGACCAGCCGCTCGGTTGCGGATCGAAAATTTTAAAAAACTTCGTCTCGCCGTACGATGCGACGGTGATCCAAAAACTGAAAACTGCCGGCGCCGTTATTTTCGGACGATTGAACATGGACGAATTCGCCATGGGCAGCTCCACCGAAAATTCCGCGTTTGGGTTAACTCGCAATCCTTGGGATTTGACGCGAATCCCTGGCGGTTCTTCCGGCGGTTCGGCCGCGGCGGTCGCGGCGGATGAATGCCTTGCTAGTCTCGGCTCGGACACGGGCGGCTCGATCCGCCAGCCTGCGGCGCTGTGCGGGTGCGTCGGGTTCAAACCGACCTACGGCCGAGTTTCACGCTATGGCCTGGTCGCGTTCGCTTCCTCGCTCGATCAGATCGGGCCGTTTACGAAAACTATTCGAGACGCCGCCTTGTTGCTCGAAACGATCAGCGGAGTTGACGCCGCGGATTCGACGAGCGTGCCGCACCCCGTGCCGCATTATGCGTCGATGTTGACCGGCCAGATCAAAGGCCTCCGAATCGGATTGCCCAAGGAATACATGATCGCCGGGCTCGATCCGCAGGTCGAGAAAACCGTCCAGACTGCGCTTCGCCAATTGCAGGAACTCGGCGGGGAAATCGTCGAAATCTCTCTGCCCCACACCGAATACGCGGTGGCGACCTACTACATCGTGGCCACGGCCGAAGCCAGCGCGAATCTCGCGCGGTTTGATGGGGTGCGTTATGGCTTGCGCGTCGACGGCGCTGATCCAATCGAACTTTACAGCAAGACTCGCGGCGCGGGTTTCGGCCCGGAAGTGAAGCGTCGGATTATTTTGGGAACGTACGTGTTGAGCAGTGGGTATTACGACGCTTACTACCTGCGGGCCCAAAAAGTGCGCACGCTCATCCGGCAAGATTTCTTGAAGGCCTTCGAGCATGTGGACGTGATCGCCACGCCGACCACGCCAACGCCCGCGTTCAAAGCCGGCGAAAAATCGGAAGACCCATTGCAAATGTATCTGTCGGACATCTTCACCATCTCGTGCAACCTGGCGGGGATTTGCGGGATCAGCCTGCCCTGCGGCTTCTCGGATTCACCGAAGCTGCCGATCGGCCTGCAATTACTCGGCAAACCATTCGGTGAGGAAACGATCTTGAACGTCGCGCATGCCTACGAACAAGGCACGGGCTGGCACAAAGAAAAACCGGCGCTTAGATTTTAGATTTTGGATTTTGGATTTTGGATTTTGGACTGGGTAGGTGGTCGGTCAATCGTCCGTTTGCTCGGTCGGGAATCGTCAATCGTCAATCTTGTGATGGACTACGAAGCGGTCATTGGGCTGGAAACGCACGTCCAGCTAAGAACGGTTTCAAAGATGTGGTGCGGTTGTGCCAATGAATTCGGCGCGCCGCCCAACACAAACATTTGCCCGGTTTGCCTCGGCTTTCCAGGCGTTCTCCCCGTCGCCAATGACGAAGCCCTTCGATTGACCGCGTTGACTGGCCTGCTGCTCAATTGCGAGATTCCCCCCGCCGCCAAGTTCGACCGTAAAAATTATTTTTATCCCGACGTGGCGAAGAACTACCAAATCACTCAATACGCCATGCCCTCAACGCGGAATGGCTATCTCGAGTTCGAATTTGAAAATCGGATTGCCCGCGTTCACATCACCCGGGCGCATCTCGAAGAGGATGTCGGCAAGAATTTTCATTTCGATCGCAACAGCGGAGTTGATTTCAACCGCGCGGGCGTGCCGCTGCTCGAGATTGTTTCCGAGCCCGACATCACCAGCCCGGACATGGCTTACGAATATTTGAACGCGCTGAAGGATGTGCTCATTTACGGCGGCATCAGCGATTGCGACATGGAGAAGGGAATGGTGCGTTGCGACGTCAATATCAGCGTGCGGCCAAGAGGCCAAAGGGAGCTCGGTGCGAAGATCGAAATCAAAAACATGAACAGCTTCAGCGGCGTCCGGAAAGCTCTCGAATATGAGATCCCGCGCCAAATCGAAGTGCTGAACAAGGGCGGGAAGCTGGTTCAGGAAACGCGCCGTTGGGATGATATCGGCAACATTACCGAAACGATGCGGACCAAAGAGCACGCCCATGATTATCGCTATTTTCCCGAACCCGATTTGATGCCGTTCGAGCCGACGGAAAGCTGGCTCGATGAGATCAGGCGCCGCGTGGTCGAATTGCCCCTCGCGCGGAAGCAACGGTTCATGTCGGCTTATCAATTGCCCGCGCCCGACGCCGAGACGTTCGTGCGGGACGTGCCGTTGGGCGGCTATTTCGAGGCACTGGCGCCGCGCTCCAAGAACCCAAAAGCAATTGCGAATTGGGTCATCAATAATCTTCGCGCGAAAATGACCGAGAGCCAGACCGGGTTGAACGATCTCAAATTCAAGCCCGAGCTCATCCTCGATCTCGTCGAATTGATTGACTCCGGCAAAATCAGCACCCGGATTGCGCAGGACGTTTTCGGCGAAATGTTCGCCACGGGTGATCCGCCCGCCGTGATTGTCGAACGCAAAGGGCTGGCCCAGGTGAGCGACACCGGCGCGATCGAAAAGTTTTGCGACGACGTCATCGCGGCCAATCCGAAATCCGCGGCCGATTTCCGCGCGGGCAAAACCGCGGCCTTAAATTTTCTCAAAGGCCAGGTCATGAAAGCGAGCAAAGGCAAGGCGAACCCGAATGTCGTCGGCGAAATCCTGGAACGGAAACTGAAGGGATGAAATAGGGTCTCCTCCGCAAGTGGGCCCCGACTGCCGGAATTGACGGGCGCGGTGTCAGCCACTAGTGTCTGCCAGGATGAAGACCGTTTCCTTGCGAACGCTCGTTCGCCAACCGCTCAAAGTGAAACGCCTGACGCGCGCGGGCCAGCCAGTTCAAGTTACGGACAACGGCAAACCTTTGTGGATAATTCAAGCCGCGATCATGCCGCAAGACCATGAACAGCGCCGGCGCGAGATCGAGGAGGAGCTCGCGGACGTTCTCCGGGGGCGGCAATCGAAGCTGGAGCTATCCCGAATTATTAACGAATCGCGACGATGAGGGTCTACGCTGATTCCAGCTTTATCGTGAAGCTGGTGACCGCTGAGCCCGGTTCGATCGAAGCCATGGCCGAATTCCGGCGGCTCTCTTTTCCCCCGCTGCTGTTTCTGCCGCTCCACGCCCTCGAAGTCACGAATGCCCTCCGCCAGCGTGTCTTTCATTCTCGCCGCAGCGGCGACCGGCGTCACCGCGCGGAAATGATCCGGGATCGCGATTCGGCGCTTGCACGGATTGAGAAATGGCTGGCACGCGGCTGGTTGACCGACGCCGCTACCGATTGGGACGAAGCTCTGCGCCGCGCTCGCATTCTCTCCGAACGGCACACGGAACGGCTCGGTTGTCGCGGATTCGATCTCCTGCACGTTGCTATGGCCGTTGAACTCAACTGCGAAGCATTCCTCACCGCGGACAACATTCAAGCGGAGTTGGCCCGCGCCGAGGGGTTGAGGGTCACGCTCAGCGCCTCCTGAACGATTGCCGGGGCGTCGCTGGATCCTCGCTTCCGCCCGCGCGGAAAAAACGTTCTCGCGCGCCAACCACTTTTCCCTTTTCACCCCGCGGAAATTTCTCACACTCGTCTTCATGTTTTTCGAAGTTCGGTCGGTGCATTTTGTCGGCATCTGCGGAACGGCCATGGCATCGGCGGCAGCGGCGCTTCAAGAAAAAGGTTTTCAAGTCACCGGTTCGGACCAGAACGTCTATCCGCCCATGTCGACTTTTTTGGAGAGCCGAAAAATCGCGCTGATGAAAGGCTACGCCGAATCGAACCTGGCCCATCGACCGGACCTCGTCGTCATCGGCAACGCGATTTCCCGCGGCAATCCGGAAGCGGAACTGGTTCTCGAAAAAAAGCTTCGTTACTGCTCGCTGCCAGAGTTGCTCAAAGAATTCTTCATCCGCGGCAAACGCTCGTTGGTCGTAGCTGGCACGCACGGCAAAACGACGACCACGTCGCTGCTGGCATGGGTGTTTGAGGCCAACCAGCTCAATCCAAGTTTTCTGATTGGCGCAATTCCGAGCAATCTCGGCCAAGGCGCTCGGTTCACTGACAGCGAATGGTTCATCATTGAAGGCGATGAATACGACACGGCGTTCTTCGATAAGCGGAGCAAGTTCGTTCATTACCTGCCGGAGGTGGCGATCATCAATAACATCGAGTTCGATCACGCCGATATTTTCGCCGATCTCGCTGCCGTCCAGTTGGCCTTTCAACGATTGATCAATTTGGTTCCGCGCAACGGCCTTTTATTGGCCAATGGCGACGACCCAAACCTTCAGCCATTGTTATCGGTGAAGCATTGCCCAATCCGGCGGTTCGGACTTGGACCGAACAATGATCTGCGTGCCATCGATCTGGACCTTGGGCCGGAGCGTTCGCGCTTCAAAGTGGCCGTGCCGCGTGAAAAATCGCCGGTCGAATTCACGATCCCGCTCGTTGGCGAATTCAACCTGCGAAACGCTCTTGCGGTGATTGGTTGCGCGCGCCAATGCGGGTTAACGGACGCGCAGATCCAATCCGCGTTCAACACCTTTACTGGCATTCGCCGGCGCATGGAATTCAGCGGATCGGCTGGCGGTGTGACGGTGATTGACGATTTCGGGCATCACCCGACCGCGATTCGGGAGACAGTGCGCGCGCTGCGTTTGAAATTCCCCGGGCAACGGCTCTGGGCGGTGTTCGAACCGCGCAGCAACACCACCCGCCGGAATGTGTTTCAAGATGAATTGGTGAGCGCGCTGGCGGAAGCGGACGCAGTCGTCGTCGCGGCGGTCGCGCGGTTGGATCAAATTCCCGAGCGAGAGCGGCTCGATCCGGCCAAACTCATGGCGGACTTGCAAGCTGGCGGAAAGCCAGCCGCGTATCTGCCAGGCGTGGATGAAATTGTTCAGCACATCGGATCGCGTGCCAAGCCGGGCGATGTCGTCTGCGTGTTCAGCAACGGCGGATTCGGCGGGATCCATGGGAAATTACTGAAAGCTCTGGGGTGAACCCCGGCGTTTTTCATTCGGCGGATCGAAGGGATTCCCGCTAATTCGAAGCGACCGCGAATTAAAGAAAAAATCAAAGTGGACCTTGCGCAGATCGGCAGTGTCCGAATTTCGAGATGGCGGAGCGCGACTGTGTCCGAAGGACCAGTCGCAGCGCTGCGGCTGGTCTGCGACGCGCTCCTGCCAAATTAGGACACTCCCCGCAAATCTCTCCTCAATTCGCGGGTAACAACTTCCTGTCCCTTGTTTGGTCCTCTTGAAGAATCGTGGCGTTGCAGCGCCTTGCATTCGTTACGCGATCATCGGCTGGATCACTGAGCCGGACACATCCGTCAGCCGGAACGAGCGGCCGTTGTGTTTGTAAGTCAGCCGCTCGTGGTTAATCCCAAGAAGGTGCAAAATCGTCGCGTGCACATCCGGCAGTGACACGGGATCTGCGACGGCTTTATAGCCAAGTTCGTCTGTCTCGCCGCAGCTTACGCCGCCGCGAATGCCGCCACCCGCCATCCAGATCACGAACCCGTGCGGATTGTGATCGCGGCCGTCGCCCTTTTCGGAAACGGGCAGACGTCCGAATTCGCCACCCCAAATCACCAGCGTGGAATCGAGCAGGCCGCGCCGTTTTAAGTCCTTCAGCAGCCCGGCAACCGGTTTGTCCGTCATGCGCGCCATCTTGTTGTGATTCTCCCGCAAGTTCTGGTGCGCGTCCCATTGGTCGTTAGGATAGGCCTGCACGAATCGGACGCCGCGCTCGACCAGTCGCCGCGCCAAGAGCAATTTCGTCCCGTAATCGCGGCTTGGTTCGTCGTCGAGTCCATAAAGAGCCCGAGTCTCCTCCGTTTCCTTCGAGAGATCGACCGCTTCCAACGCTTCGAACTGCATTTTGTAAGCAAGCTCGAAACTGGCAATGCGCGCTTCCAAATCGGATTCGTCCGGATGCTTCGAGGAAAACTGCCCGTTATAAAACCTTGCGAGCTCCAACTGCGCCCGCTGCTGTTCGTCCGTCAGTCCTTCCGCCCGCTTCAGGAACGGGATTGGGTTTTCTCCCGCGTGAAAGAGCGTTCCCTGATATGCGCCCGGCAAAAACCCTGCGCCCCAGTTCAACGCCCCGCCTTTCGTTCCGTTCTGTTTCGGCATCACCACGAATCCAGGCAGATTTTGATTTTCCGAGCCGAGCCCGAAAGTGATCCAGGAGCCGGTGCTCGGAAATCCCGGCCGGGTGAACCCGGTGTTCATTTGATACATGGCAGGCGCATGGCTGTTGGAATCGCAATGAACCGCTTTCAGAAAGGCGATGTCATCGACGCATTCCGTAATGGCCGGGAGCGCTTCCGAAACCCATGCGCCGCTTTCGCCGTATTGTCGGAACGAATACGGCGACCGCATCAGCGGGCCGGGGTTGCCGAAGAATGGGTCGACCCCTGGCAACGGCTGCCCATGTTGACGGGCGAGTTCCGGCTTTGGATCGAACAGATCGAACCCGCTCGGGCCGCCTTCCATGAAAAGCCAGATGACAGATTTCGCCGACCCGCGCGAATGGGCGGGACGCTGGATTAAAGGCGACTCAGCCGCCAGCAGGCCCTGGTCGCGGAGCAAACTGGCCAACGCGAGCATGCCAAGGCCGGAACCGCAGCGGCAGAGCATTTCACGGCGGGTCCAAAGTTTCGTCGGCGAACGCAGAGCAGGTTTATTCGACATAAATGAATTCGTTCAGACCAAACAACACCTGGCAGAAATCGGTCAACGCGGCTTGCGAATCGCCCCGGTGCTTCGCGGTTTGCTCTTCAAGAAACTGGCGGCCGCGTTCGAGTTCATCCGCGGAAGCCGCGCGACCGAGAGCGAGCTGGAACGCGCGGTCAACTTCGAGGGGTGGGGGCTGGCCCGCTTCGGCGGCAACGCGCACGGCAAAGTCGCGGCTTCGCCGTCGAATAAATTCATCGTTCATTAGGAGCAGCGCTTGCGGCGCGACGGTTGTTTGAGTGCGGCGGCCGCACGAGGCGCTCGTGTCGGGGCCATCAAAGGTCTGGATGATCGGCGCGGGCACCGTCCGTTTGACAAACGCATAAACGCTCCGGCGGCAAATGGCCGGACCATCTTCGATGGCTTTGGGATAACTTTGCCCCAGCGCCGAAAGAATCATTTCAGGAGGAACCGGCAAGAACACCCCGGGACCATGCATGGTTGGATTGAGTTTCCCGCTGACCGCGAGGATCGAATCGCGCAGGACTTCCGCATCGAGACGCAATGGGCGGCGCTGCCACCAGAGCCGATTTTCCGGATCGATCGCGGCGCGCGTTTCATCCGGCTGCGAATCCTGCTGATAAACTGCGCTGAGCAAAATCAGTTTGTGAATCGATTTCAGTTTCCAGCCGTCAGCGATCAGTTTTTGGGCCAGCCAATCGAGCAGATCCGGCAGAGCAGGGCGATCCCCTTGGCTGCCGAAATCATCGGGCGTGCGGACGAGCCCTTCACCGAAATGATAAAACCAAAGCCGGTTGACGATCACGCGGGCAAGCAGATGACCCGCGCCAGCCTCGGGATCTGTGATCCATTTTGCCAAAGCGGCGCGTTGGAATGTTGTCTTGGCGCCGGCGGGAGCGGGTTCAATTTGATAACCCGGCTTGGAAACAACTTCGAGAAAACGAAGCGAGACTTCGTCTTCCTTCCGTTCGAAATCGCCCCTGCGCAAGACGAAACTCGGCGCCGACTGGCTGGTCGTGTCGACATACGCGAGACATTTCTTCTGCTCGGGACTATTGGGCAGCGGCAATTCTCGGCGTTCGGCCGACATGAATGCTTTGGAAAGCTGATAGTATTCACGCTGCGAGATCGGATCGAATTTGTGGTTGTGGCAGCGGGCGCATTGAACCGTCAGCGCCAGCATCGAATTGAATGTCGTCGTGACGATGTCATCGAGCTCGTTGTAGCGATTCTCGAGCTTGTTCTTTGCCGTGCCTTCGTTGCGCTCTTTCGGGCCGACCGCGCAAAACCCAGTGGCCGCGAGCGCCGCCGGATTGTCCGGGGCCAGTTCATCGCCCGCCAATTGCCACCGGACAAACGTATCGAAGGGCAGATCGTCGTTGAACGCGTCGATCACGAAATCGCGGTAAGCATAGGAGGACGCCGTGTTGTCGTCGTAGCGATAACCCATGCTGTCGGCGTAGCGCGCGACGTCGAGCCAATGCCGGCCCCAACGTTCCCCGTAATGCGGGCTAACCAGGAGCTGATTAATCAGATGTTCGTAAGCGGACGGAGACGGATCGCTAACGAATGCTTCAACCTCAGCAGGGCTCGGTGGCAAACCAATCAGGTCAAAGTAAACGCGGCGGATCAGCCGGCGGCGGTCGAATGGCGGATTCGGTTTTAATCCAGCGCGTTGTTGGGCAGCTGCGATAAAGGAATCGATCGGCGTGCGGGCCCAAGCCGCGTTTGTGACAACCGGAATTTGAGAGTGGTGCAGGCGTTCAAACGCCCAGAACTGCTGGGCGGAATTTTCGGCAGCCAGCCCAGGCGAAGAATCGAAGCCGAAAAAGAGAAACAGACATCCAGAAAGAAGCAGCGCGAAGCGCGTCCGGCGTTTGGGCATAGGCGATTCTTTATAAAAATTGTGCCGGTCACTCAAGCTTGCAAATCGATTTTTCTGAAGCGAACGACCTTCGCTCGGTGTCCACTCCTCAGGGTGTTGTTGCAATGAAGACACGCTAAAGCGTGGACACCAAACCTGCAGAATCACAACTTTGCAATCGCCTTCCCCGTGCATAACTGGAAAGCTTCCGTGACTTACCAACACACATCGAGAACCTGCCGGAGTGCGGCATTTGTGCCTCTTCACAGTGGCGGCGTTTCTGCCGGATCGTGATCAGAAGCGGCAAGGCGCGCTCCGTTGTCAGATCCATGACAACAGGCGCTGCGACGTTGGTGACCTTGAATATGAAATCCTTTCTTCGATTTTGCGTTGTGGTCTCCTCGCTGCTTTCGCTCGCTTGCGTGCTGAGAGCAAGCGCAGCCGAGCCGAAATTGTTCCGGGCCGGGGCTGCCGCGGTTGACATCACACCGCCAACATTTCCAGTGATCGTCAACGCGATGTTCACCCAGCGCGAAGCGACTTCGGCCCACGACCGTTTGCACGCGCGCGCGCTCGTCTTGGATGACAGCTCAACTCGAATCGCCATGGTCGTCGTTGACACTTGCATGATGCCGCGGGATCTGATCGATGCGGCGAAAGAAATGGCCGCCCACGCGACGGGGATTCCCTCCGATCACATGCTGGTGTCAGCCACGCACACGCATTCGGCGCCGTCCGCGATGGGCTGTCTCGGCAGCAATGCGGATTCAAATTACGTTAAGTTTCTGCCCGGGAAAATTGCCGAGGCCATTGAACTGGCGGTGAAGCAGCTGCAGCCGGCGCGAATTGGCTGGGCGGTGACGAATGATTGGGAGCACACGCACTGCCGCCGCTGGATTTATCGTTCTGACAAGGTGGGAACAGACCCCTTCGGCCACGCCACGGTGCGCGCCAATATGCATCCCGGTTACCAGAATCCCGACGCGATTGCGCCATCCGGTCCGGTTGATCCAGGGTTGTCGATTCTTTCGGTTCAGTCCCGCGCCGGCGAGCCGATCGCAGTGCTCGCGAATTATTCGATGCACTATTACGACTCGCCGCTGCTGTCGGCCGATTACTACGGATTGTTCGCGGAGAAAATCGGGAAACTCGCCGGCGCCACCAACGGCACGTTCGTCGGCATCATGTCGCAAGGCACCAGCGGCGATCAAATGTGGATGGATTACGGGAAGCCGCGCCACGATATCGGGCTCGAGGCTTACGCCGATGCCATCGCGAAAACCGCATTTGGCGCGTATCAGCGGATCGAGTATCGCGACTGGGTTCCGCTCGACATACGCGAAACGAAATTGACGCTGGGTTTTCGCGTTCCAAACGTCGAGCGGCTCGATTGGGCAATGAAGATCGTCGCTGAGCTCAATGGACGCCTGCCGAAATCGTTGCCGGAGGTTTACGCGCGCGAGCAGATGTTTTTGCACGAACGTCCCCAGGCCGAACTGAAACTACAAGCCATCCGAATTGGCGACCTCGGCATCGCGGCGATTCCGAACGAAGTTTATGGGATTAGCGGGTTGAAGATCAAAGCGCGCAGTCCCTTCGCCACGACGTTTAATATCGAGTTGGCGAATGGCGCGGAGGGTTACATTCCGCCGCCGGAACAACACCAGCTCGGCGGTTACACGACGTGGCCGGCGCGAACGGCTGGGCTTGAACCCCAAGCTGAGCCCAAGATCGTCGAGACCGCGCTGGCCTTGTTGGAAACGGTTTCAGGCAAGGCGCGGAAACCGATCGCGCTAGAGAAGACGGCTTTTCGGAGCGCGGTTTTGCGCTCGCAGCCAGTCGCGTACTGGCCTCTCGAAGAATTCAACGGCCCCGCCGCGGATGACGCCACCGGCCACGGCAGCACTGCCATTTACGAGGATGGGATTGCCTTTTATCTGCCGGGAGTCCCGGAGCCCAATTTTTCAGGTCGCGAAATGAATCGTGCGGCCCACTTCGCTGGCGGTCGTTTGAAAGCGCGCTTAAAAACCTTGGGGCGCGCCTACACGGTCGAGTTTTGGTTTTGGAACGGGTTGCCAAACGACGCGCGGGCCGTGACCGCATATTTGTTTTCACGCGGGCCTGATGGGGCGGAAGGCGCGCCTGGCGATCACCTCGGTCTGGGCGGCACGCACGAACAGCTCGCGGGAAAACTTTTCTTTTTCAATGGCAACCAGGCGAATCAAATCGTTCCCGGCCGCACCGTCATCAAGCCGAAAACATGGAATCACGTGGCCTTTGTCCGCGATGGCAAACGCGTCGTAGCCTACCTGAACGGCAATCCTGAGCCGGAACTCAGCGGGCTGGCGGAAATCGACGGGGCGGGTGAGGAGGTCTTCCTGGGCGGCCGGAATGACAAGTTCGCGAATCTGGAAGGCAAGCTCGATGAGATCGCTCTGTTCGATCGTGCGTTGCCCGTCGATGAGATTGTCCAGCATTACCAGGCTTCCGGGCGCCCGAGCAAACCTTTGGCCGCCGCGCCGGCGGCTTATCACCTCGAATCCAGGCCAAACTCGCCCGCAGAATCGATGGCCGTGACGCATGTTCCCGACGCATTCGAGATGGAGCTCGTCGCTGCCGAACCGCTCGTGCAATCGCCGGTCGCAATTGATTGGGGCGCTGACGGCAAATTGTGGGTCGTGGAGATGGCCGACTACCCGATGGGCATGGATGGAAAAATGAAACCGGGCGGCCGCGTCCGCTTTTTGGAAGACAGCAATGGGGATGGCAAGTTCGATAAGTCAACCGTGTTTCTGGACAACGTCAATTTTCCGAACGGCATTTTGACTTGGCGGAACGGCGTGCTCGTCACCGCTGCGCCGGATATCGTTTTTGCTGCGGACACGAACAGTGACGGCAAAGCAGATGTGCGGCAGGTGTGGTTCACCGGGTTCAATCAAGGCAACCTGCAGTTGCGGATTAATGGGCTCCGCTGGGGATTCGATAATTGGGTTTATTGCGCGAACGGCTGGAGTGGCGGAAATCCGCGCTCGTTGAAAACCGGCGCAGAAGTCAATTTGAGCGGGCGCGATTTGCGGATCAAACCGGACGAAGGCGTGATCGATGTGCAGGCAGGCCAAAGCGAATTCGGGCGGAACCGGGATGATTGGGGGAATTGGTTTGGCTGCGATAACAGCTATCCGCTGTTTCATTTCGTCCTCAATGACGATTATTTGCGGCGCAATCCGTACGTCGCATCGCCCGACATGAAACGGCAATTGTACTTGCCGGCGAATCCCAAAGTTTACCCCCGTAGCCGCGGCCAAAAACGATATCATTCGTTCGATCAAGCGGGTCACTTCACCTCAGCCTGTTCGACCGATTTTTACCGCGATGAATTGTTGTTTCCACGAAGTGCAGCCGAGCACGCCTTCGTTTGCGAACCCGTCCACAACCTCATTCAGCATCTGCTCGTCGAGGAAGACGGCGCCAGCTTCAAGGCGCGCCGCGCCGAGTCACTAGGCGCGCCCGAGTTCGTCTCGTCGGAAGACCAGTGGTTTCGTCCGGTGATGATTCGGACTGGCCCGGACGGAGCGCTCTGGGTCGTCGACATGTACCGCTACATGATTGAGCATCCGGACTGGCTCCCGCCCGAGGGAAAAAGCGAATTGGCTCCGTTCTATCGCGAAGGAGCGAATTGCGGACGGATCTACCGGATTTTTCCGAAAGGCAAGCGGCCGCCCCCGTTCGAGCGCCTTGACCAGCTCAGCTCCGAACAGTTGGCGGCGAAGCTGGAGAGCTCGAACGGATGGGTTCGCGATAAAGCGCAACAGTTGCTCACTTGGCGCGGCGATCGATCCGCTGTCGATGCGATCGATGCGCTGCTGTTGAAGACTCGGAATCCGCTCGCGAAAGTTCATGCGCTTTTCACGTTGGAAGCGCTGCACGCGCTCAAGGACGCGCAGGTTCGGCAGGCGCTCACCGATTCCAGTCCGGGCGTGCGGCGCGTGGCGCTGCAGTTGTGCGAAATACGCGGGAAGGAAAATCCTCCACTGCGCGAGCTGGCGTTGCGGTTGGCGGATGATTCCGATGTGAAAGTTCGGTTGCAGCTCGCCTGCACGCTGGGTGAGTGGAATGATGCGCGCTCGGGCGAGGCGCTGGCCCGCTTGGCTGTGGCGCACGCAAAGGACGATTATTTCAAAACCGCAGTCATGAGTTCGGCTGCGCCGCATACCGCTGCGCTCGTCCGGGCAGCCGCAACTGCTGATCGACAGGCGAAAATTTCGCTGGCGGAGCCGCTGTTGAATTTAACCCTGGCGCAGCACCGCCGTGATCTGGTGGCTGAGTTGCTCGCGGAAGCTCTCTCACCGCGCGAGGGCCGGTTTCATCCGGACCAGATGCGCCTGTTTTCTTTGTTTCTGGACGCCTTGGCGCGCCGCAATACTTCGATTAAGGAAGTCATCCAGCTCAATGATGACGCGCTGTCGCACGAATTGAATGGCGCGGCTGAGTTGTTCGCGGCAGCTCATCACCTTGCTGCGGATTCAAGCCACAGGCCTGACGATCGTGCGGCTGCGGTGGCGTTGTTCGGACGCCAGCCGGCGGACTCCGGAACCGAATTGAACATTCTCGCCGGACTGCTGGAACCGCACTCGCCGGCGGAGCTGCAACGAGCCGGCGTGAGGGCGTTGGGCCGGATCAATGATGATCAAGCGCCGCGTGTCCTCGCGCAGAATTGGAATGGCTATTCTCCCGAAATCCGCGGCGCAGTTCTGGACCAGGTCTTGAAGCGCGAACCTTGGACGGTTGACCTGCTCGATCGGATTGACCACGGAGAAATTGCCCGCGTGGACATCGACGCGCAACACCGGGAACGATTGTTGAAACATCGTTCGGAGCAAGTGAAAGGGATGGCGGCGCGGATCCTGGCCGCAAACTCGGATTCCGACCGCCAGAAAATTATCGAACAGTTCCGTCCGGCGCTTTCATTGGCGGGTGAAGCTTCCCGGGGCAAAGAGATTTTCACGCGGCTTTGCACGCCGTGTCATCGGCTCGAGGGAAATGGCAAGGAGCTTGGGCCGAACCTGGTTTCAGTGCGCGGACACCCGCGGGAAAAGCTTTTGACGTCCATTGTCGATCCCAGCCGGGAAGTCGAGCCCCGTTACCTCGCTTACAATTCCGTGCTCGCGAATGGCGAAGAGCTTTACGGATTAATTGTCAGCGAAGGAGGCAACGGCGTGAGCATCAAGATGGCCGATGGCACGACGAAGGAAATCCTCCGAACTGAGATCGCCTCGCTCCGGAGCACGAAAAACTCGCTCATGCCGGAGGGATTGGAAGTCGGATTGAAGCAGCAGGAGATGGCGGACTTAATCGAGTATCTGAAGAATGCAGCGGAGTGAGCCCGGCCGTGTAGCCCCCGCGGTCATCAGTCCGGTGTAGCCCCCGAGGTGACGAGCCGGATGAGGCATTGGCACTGATGAGTGGCCGCTGTCCGCCTCCTGATGCCGGCGGCTACGGAACGCGAGGCGTTGGTTTGTAGCCGCCGAGGTGACGAGGCGGATGAGGCATTGGAACTGGTGAATGGACCTTGTCCGCTTCGTGGCATTCCCATCCGCAGTTATTAAGGAAAGCGGCATGCCCGAACACGGCGGGCGTCCGACCTGGATTTGACATCTCTGGCTTGAGAAATACGGATCGGCGGCTGCGGGAATGCTGCGGCGCTCTTGCTTTTTCCAGGACAAAACTATGATGCAGGTGCATCAGGATTTGGGCAGGACAAAACTGTGATGCAGGTGCATCAGGATTTGGCGGGACAAAACGATGATGCAGGTGCATCAGGATTTGGGCGGGACAAAACTGTGATGCAGGTGCATCAGGATTTGGGCAGGACAAACCTGTGATGCAGGTGCATCAGGATTTGGGCGGGACAAAACGGTGATGCAGGTGCATCAGGATTTGGCAGGACAAAACTGTGATGCAGGTGCATCAGGATTTGGCAGGACAAAACTATGATGCAGGTGCATCAGGATTTGGGCAGGACAAAACGGTGATGCAGGTGCGTCAGGATTTGGCACAACAAAGTCCAAAGCCAACGTGACTCTTATAGCGGTCTCGACTATCACCAATTCAGCAATATGCGATATTTCCCTCCGCACGACCCAGAGCCCCTCACCCTAGCCCTCTCCCCGCGCGATTTGAGACCTGGAAGGGAACGCGCGGGGAGAGGGAAGAGAGCGGGAAACGTTCCGGGGTGCAACGTGCGGAGCATTGCCTCGCAGTATTCTCTCTCTGGCCTGTTGCGGCACGCGCTTCTCTTGATGCTCTTGAGCTGTGGCTCGTTCGGAGCAGAAAAGTGGAGCGATCCGCGGCTTCCCATAACTGACCAGCCCGAAGTGTGGCTGGACGCATCGCGCGAGAACGCGGCTCGCGCGTCGTTCGGCCTCGCCAACATCCTGGATGGTCAACCACTCGATGTTTGGCATGACGGTTCCGGCCATCGCCGCAACGTGACCCAACGGTTGCCGTCGCTTCGCCCAAAATTCAAAGCAAATGGCACGAATGCCTGGGCTACCTTTGACGGCATCGACGACTTTCTGGCGGCTTCTAACCTGCGCGAGCCATTTACCAACGCGAGCGTGTTCGTCGTGGCGGCGCCGCGGTCAAATCGTGGGTTTTTTCGAGCGCTGTTCGCCATCAACCAATCGAGCCGGAACGATTATCAAACCGGCTTGAACATCGATCTCGGGCCCGGTTCGTCCGAGCGTTTCGAGACGTTGAACGCTGAAGGAAACGGTTTTGGCGGAGCGCTCGATCTAATGACGAGCACGTCGCCGTTTGGAGCTTTCCATGTTGTTGCTCTTGCCAGCGAGGTTGGACCGAAGGGGGTCCGGCTCTACATCGATGGATTGCCGCAGGGCACGCGCGTTCGCGCCACGTCGGTGTTGTCGATGGACGAAATGACGGTGGGGGCGCGGTGTTACTCGAACTCGCCCGAGCCGCCTCACACCCAGGGTTACTTCGATGGCGGCATCGCTGAGGTGCTGGTTTACGACCGCGCTCTTTCAGAAAAGGAGCGCGCGGCTTTGGATCAATATTTCCGCGAGAAATACGCCGCGGTCGCCAAATCGATTGGACTGTCGCCAGTGGATGGATTCCGTCCGCCGATCGTCGAGAATCCGCCACCGGTCCAAATGCTCGTGCCGGGGTTTGCGGTTCGCGAACTGCCGCTGCGCCTGAAGAACATCAACAATGTCAAATATCGCGAGGACGGGAAGTTGGTCGCGCTCGGGTACAATGGACAAATTTTCATTCTGTCCGACAGCGACGGCGACGGTTTGGAAGATCAAGCGAAACTGTTTTGGGACAAATCAACCTTGCGAGCGCCGATTGGATTGGCCCTGACGCCTCCTGGTTATCCGCTCGGACAAGGCGTCTTCGTGCCTTCGAAGGGCAAACTTTCGCTCATCATCGACACGAATGGCGATGACGTTGCGGACCGTGAGATCATTGTCGCCGAAGGATGGAAAGAACTCTCGCACGGAGTCGACGCGCTGGGAGTGGCGGTCGACGTCGAGGGGAATATTTATTTCGGTCTTGGGACGGCGAATTTTGTGAATGGATATCTGATCGATTCCGCCACAGGGAAGGCCCGCTACGATTTGAACAACGAACGCGGGACGATTCTCAAGGTTTCGCCCGATTTTCGGCGCCGGGAAATCGTTTGCACGGGGATTCGCTTTCCCGTGGCGCTGGCGTTCAATTCGGCGGGTGATCTGTTTTGCACGGATCAGGAAGGCGCGACTTGGCTGCCCAACGGGAATCCCTTTGACGAGCTGCTGCAGATTGTGCCAGGCCGCCATTACGGCTTTCCGCCGCGTCACCCGAAACATTTGCCGAACGTGATCGATGAACCAAGCGTGTTCGATTATTCGCCGCAGCATCAATCGACTTGCGGTCTGAATTTTAACGAACAGAGCGGTCCTATCGCCGGTCCAGCCTGGTGGCGGGGAGATGCCATTGTGGCGGGCTATTCGCGGGGAAAACTTTTTCGGACGAAACTCGCCAAGACCGCGGCCGGGTATGTCGCTCAAAGCCAGACGATCGCTTGCCTGAATATGCTGACGGTGGATGCGTGTCTGTCGCCGCGAGGCGATCTTGTCGTGGCGACGCATAGCGGCGCGCCGGATTGGGGCAGCGGCCCGGAAGGATACGGAACGCTTTACCAAATCAGGCACGCGAGGAAAGAAATCCCGCAACCGGTCGCCGTCTTTCGATCTGGCGCAGCCGAAATTGGGGTGACGTTCGATCGTCCTCTTGATCCGGCTGGCCTGCGAGACCTGGGGAGAAAGATGACGATCACCGCAGGCCGTTATGTCGCGGCGGGTGACCGTTTCGAATCGCTGCGTCCAGGTTACCAGGCGGTGCAGGACCAACTCGCCTCGCCGTTGCATCCAATCCCAGTTTTGGCTACGCGTCTCTCTCAGGATCTCAGAACGATTTTTCTCAACACGCCGCGCGAGACTGCAGACCTGCGTTACGCGATGGCCTTTCCCGCTTTTTGGAACACGAACAAAATTAACGCCGGTGACTTAACACAATTCCCAGGGCTCGACCTTGTTTGCGATTCGAACGGAGTGGAAGCGGCTTGGCGCGACGGAGCAGGCGAAGAAATATGGAGCGGCTGGCTGCCCCATTTGGATCTGGCAGTTGCGCGCGCGTTGACGGCTGCAAGCGACGAGCACGAACGACTCTGTAATTTGGCCAAGCGATCCGGGCTTCTGGTGTTGCGCGGACAGATTGATCTTTGGCAAATGTTGCGCCCGGCTGTTCAGCCTGGCGCCGAGATTGATTACACGCCCGCTGTCGAAGAGGTCACGTTGACGTTTGCCAGCGCGAATCCTTTTAAGTTGAAAACACCAGCCGGCCAGGTCGTGGCCGCGCGACCAACGGACCAAACCCAAAAGGGCGGCGCTGGCGCGAATCCCCCGACGGGCCGATTCCGCGCCACGGTTACGCGGGTGAGCGAACGCGACCGTTGGCTGCCTGTGGAATTAAACATTGAGACGTCGACCAACAGCGAACCAAGGGTCGAAGTCACCTGGCATACGAACGAGGATCCGCGCGAACGAGCATTCCCGCTGCGGCGATTTCATCCGACGTGGGTTACCCCATGGACTGAGGAGGTGGCGCCGAAGGCCGAACGCGAGATTCCGGAAGTGGCCGGCGCAAACTGGATGCGCGGCCGAGGTTTATTTTTCAGCGAGAAAGCTGGCTGCTCCAAGTGCCACCAAATTCGCGGCGAGGGCGGAAAGCTCGGGCCGGATTTGTCGAACCTGGTTTATCGTGATTACAACTCGGTGGTGAAGGACATCGCATTCCCGAACAACGCGATCAACCCAGACCATCTCGCGTCCCATGTCGAGCTGACGAATGGCGAGACGTTGACCGGAATCGTCCAGGCCGAAAAGCCGGATGGCATCCTCCTCGGAATTGCGAGCGGAGAGTCGGTTCAGTTGCCGAGAAAGGAAATCGCGGCGGTCCGGCCGGCGAGCGTTTCCCTTATGCCGGAAGGGCTGTTGCAAACGTTAGACGCGACGGAGCGAAAGGATCTGCTCGCGTTTCTCCTGACGGCGCCTCTCGAGCCTGGTCCGCTGGAGACCAAAGGCGAGCCGCCGCCACGCAAACGAGCTGAGGTCGAGGCATTGATAAAGAGTTTCCCTCGATCAGCGGCGCCGTTGAAACCGCTGGGGGTATTGCTCGTGGCGGGTCCAAAGGACCATGGCCCAGGCGAGCACGATTATCCGCTCTGGCAAAAACGTTGGGCCAGGCTGCTGTCGCTCGCGGACAAAGTGCAAGTCGTCACGGCATTCGAATGGCCGAACGCGGCGCAAATCGAGGCCGCAAATATTATTGTGTTTTATTCGGATAACCCAGGTTGGTCCCTCGCGCGAGCGGCGGAGTTAGATCGATTTTTGAGCCGAGGGGGCGGCTTGGTTTACTTGCATTACGCGGTCGACGGTCATGATCAGGTCGAAGCTCTGAGCCAACGCATCGGTTTGGCCTGGCGCGGGGGAACATCTCGATTTCGACACGGCCCCCTCGATCTGATTTTCAACGCAACGCATCCGTTGGCCCGAGGATTCGAGCAGTTGCACGTGGTCGACGAGAGTTACTGGGCATTGCTCGGCGATGCCAAACGGATCGATCTATTGGCAACTGGAATCGAGGAAGGCAAAGCACAGCCGCTGGTATGGACGAGGGAGGAAGGGAAGGGCAGGGTGTTCGTCTCGATCCCCGGCCATTACACATGGACGTTTGACGATCCTCTCTTTCGGCTGCTGCTTTTGCGCGGGATGGCTTGGGTCGCGCGTGAACCAGCCAACCGTTTCGATGAGTTGTGCTGGATCGGCGCGCGCGTGGCTGGGGAAGACGGTGGGACGGTGCGACGGTAGGACGGTGGGACGGTGCGGCGGTGGGACGGTGCGGCGGTGCGGCGGTGCGGCGGTGCGGCGGTGCGACGGTTTTAACCTCTTTAACCTTTTTAACGCCCTCGACGGCGCCTAATCCGCGACGGCCAGATCCATGTGGTCGGAGTAATAGAGCATCCGGCCGCAATTCGGGCAGGAAATGACTTCCCGCTGGCCTTGGCAGGAGACGACGATTTGAACCGGAAGCTTCATGTGACAACCGCCGCAAACGCTGTGCTCAATCCCGACGATGGCATTGTCACCCTTGTTCACCCGAAGTCGTGAATAGCGGGTCAGGACGCTTTCATCAATGCCGGCGGTGAGTTGTTCGTGGCCTTCCACGAGTTGAGCCAAGCGGCTTTTCAAATTTTCCTCGCGCGAGGCCAATTCAGCAACCTGCGTGTCATAATTCGCCTTGGCCTCTTGAAGGACGCGTTGAGCGGTCGCCACTTCTCGTTGGGCCGCTTCGCCTCGTTCCATGAGTTCGAGTTGTTGATCCTCGATTTGGACGATGGCAGCTCGGCAATTCGCAATCTCCTGCGCCAGGGCTCGGTACTCGTCGTTCTTCTTCGTCTGAAATTGTTGGATCGAGTATTTGTCGATCTGTTGCTTTCTAGCGTCGACTTCAAGCTCGAGTTTCTTTCGATCGCTTTCGATCTGCATGGCGGTGTGTTTGGCGGCTTCCAACTTTTGTTGCGCGGAGGTCAAACGGTTTTGCGCTACCTGGCGCTCTGGCGCGGCCTTGGCGAGTTCCGCTTTGACGCGAGAAATGTTGCGATCGCGATCCTGGAGAACGAGCAGTTTTTCGATCACTTCAAGCATGAATTTGTCCAATTGAAACCTTGAAAGGGTATCGGCGAAGCAAGACCAAGTCAATGGCCGGAGAATTTTTGAACGTTTCCAGACGGCAACGTTCCAAGCCAACGTAAGCGTTCCTCCGGCGGGGTTGGTAAACCCGGGGCCGGTTTGTAGTCCGGGCTCCGGGGAATTTTTCTCGAGGGTGGACGCGATCAGCCTCCCGAACATCCGAGAGAGTGCGCCAGTTCAGATCGAGCTGGCGCATTTTTAATGGGGACCTAATTCTTCCGCGTGCGTTTGAGCAGATCCCACGCGCGGATCGCTCGAGGATCGCCTCGCTCAACGCCGGCTAACACGTCCGCCTGAAGCCGTCGATCGGCGTTTTCAACGGCGATGACTTGCTGGATGTTTTGGGCTTGCTGCCCGCGAAGCCGCATCATGGCATCGAACGCTTTCTCGTAATCCTGGTTTCGGAGGCTTTCCGCCAGATTGTCACTCTGCTGTTTGGCTTCAGGGGCGGAACTCGAGAAAGCTTGCTGAATTTGTGAGGCAGCGGCTTTCGAGTTCTTGGGCAATCCAACGCTCGGCTCTTGCTTTTTGCACCCGGCGAGCGCCAGCCACGAGAAGATCGCAATCAGCGAAAGAAAGAATCTCATTCGGCAACAAAATTGGGCCGTGTTGATTTCCACTCCAAAATCCGCAATCCAAAATCCAAAATCCAAAATCGCCTAGGTTCCGTCTTTCGTGTCCGGCGCGCACCAGACCCGGCCGGGTTTTCTTCCGGGGAATCCTTTGATCTTGTTGCTGCCGGATTCCTTCAAAAAATCCACTGTCTTCATGTACTCGGTGTGGCCGCCCAAGCTCGAAACCACGCTGCCATTGCTATGGCGGGCGGTAATTCCTTCGTCAGGCGTGCTTGTGGCGTTGTCCCAGTCGGCCGGGTTTGCCTCGTCCGCCTCCCAATAAATGACACTGTCGGGTTTGAAGAGAGACGATTTGAACGATCGATACTGAACTCCCGTGGGGGTGGTTTCATATCCGCTGACGGCGCCATTCATGATGTAGCTCCCGACTTGGTATTCGCTGTTTCGCCAAGCGGCCGTGTTGGTGCGATGATCCGGACACCAAAGAACCGCGGCGCTCCGGTGGTAATTCCACAACTGCCCTTCCTCGATTCGATCGTCCCATTTTCGTTTCGAGCCGGCTTTTGGATTGTAGCGGGTATAAATCCAATTCGGCTTTCCCGTGGTGCCGGAACTCCAGCCGGTATACGGCATGTAATCCTGATTATCGCCGGAGTACATGATGGTGGTGAGGATGATTTGCTTCAGATTGCTGATGCACTTGGTGCGCTGGGCGCGTTCTTTCGCTTTCGCCACCGCGGGCAGGAGCAAGCTCGCTAGAATGGCGATGATGGCAATGACGACGAGCAGTTCGATCAGAGTGAACCCGTGCCGGAGAAAACGCCGCTGGTCGGACGAGAGCAGGGAGGAGATGGAATCCATGGGAGATTCAGGTTGGTAATTAAATCAATCATGTTGGTTAATTACGTCAAGTTGTAAAACGCCTCATCGGGTGGGGCGAGGGCACTGACGAGCCTAGACAAGCCGCAGGAATTTGAAATTCGAAATGAGGCTACTTAAATCAGAAGCACTAAATACGAAATCCGAAACAATCCCGAAACCTTGAAATCCAAAAACCCAAAACAATGCCATCGTTGGACCTCGGTGTTCCTCGCTCCGGCTCAGGCACGCCGGGACAAAAGCATTGAAATGCAAACACGAGCACGATCCCGGCGTAGCCTGCAGCCAGTTGGTTATACGATCCAAAACACTCAACCCGATTGCCAGAAGCGGCCTGACCACGAACAACACGAACGACACGAAAAAGAGAGGCTTGCCTGGTTCGATGGCTCAGGAGACACATACTGCTCGTGTGTTTTGTGTGGTTCGTGGTTGTCAAAAACGTCTTCGTAGAACAAAGGCGCTGGCGGTTTTGAGTTTTGAATTTTGGTCCTTCGAATTTGTTTCGAATTCCGAGCTTCCGAATTTCGAATTGGGTGACGATTGACTATTGCTGGGCCGAGGTGTAAATGCTGGGGCTCACCAAGAATCACCCGAGGAGCGTCTTATGCGCGCAAGCAAACGCCGGTTTCAATGTCCGGCCTTCACTCTGATCGAACTGCTCGTCGTCATTGCCATCATCGCGATTTTAGCAGGCTTGCTCTTGCCGGCGCTGGCTCAGGCGAAGGAGAAAGCTTATCGGACGCTCTGCTTTAACAATCAGAAACAGCTGCTGTTAGCTCACGCGATGTACATCGGCGAGAATCAAGACCGGATCTCGCCTCCAAACTGCGGCGGCGCCAGCGGCGCTGCGAATCCCGCGCTTCCAGCCGGCTGGCTTTACAAACCAGGCGAAGCGCTCGCGAAAGGCACGAATTATCCCGGACCGACCCGGGGGCTGTTTTATTCCGCGATGCAGAGCTGGAAAATGTACATGTGCCTACTGCACCGCACGAACAGTTCCGCCTGGCGCCAGAGCACGATTAAATTCACCAGCTATCTGATGAATGGCGCGGTGATTGATGGCGGCGGCAGTTTCGATTGGTCAGCTGGATCGTTGGGGAAAACGTTCAAGAACTCCGCTTTCGCCCCGACGGACATGTTGTTCTGGGAAACGGACGAAAAAGATCCGGGTTATTTCAATGATGGCGCGAGCGAACCGAGCGAGGGCTTTTCGAAACGGCACACGAGCGGCGCGATTGTTGGGCTGATCGGCGGCCACGTTCAATACCTCAAATGGAAAAAGTACTATGACATTCTCGCTGATCCCAGCCGGAACAGTTTGTGGTGCTATCCCAAATCGCGCGACGGACGGTGATGGAAGAATTTTGGATTTTGGATTTTGGATTTTGGATTGTGCAGGCGGAGAGCAGTCGGGCCAGCTGAAATTCAATGCAAAGGCGAAGCCAGGAAAAATTTTGGATTTTGGATTTTGGATTGTGCAGGCGGAGAGTAATCGGGGCAGCTGAAATTCAATGCAAAGGCGAAGCCAGTTTAATCTGCTCACTGGTCTGACGTTGGGCCTGGTTCTCGCGCTGGTCAGCGGGTGCGCTCGAAAGAGTGATGTGCAACATCAAACGGGGGAGCTGGAAAAAGCATTTCAGTCAAGCCAGACCAATCCTTACGTGCGCCTCGCGGTTTCCGCGGTTCGAACGAACGATTATGCCATCGGCGCGATTGCGCTCCAGAATGCGCAGCGATTGCCCGGGTTGAATGCCGCGCAACTGATGGCGGTGCAGCGCACGATGGAAGCGCTCACGGCGAATCTGGTTGATCGTGCGGCCAAAGGCGACGCGAATGCTCAAGCTGCGCTCGCGGCGATCGAACGATCGAGATCACAGTGATCGGGCTTCTTGGGGAGGTTCCATGTTTTTACAACCACGCATTGGAGCCATGAACTGGTGAGTCGTCGGTGCATACTCCTTGGCGGCTCGTCAGTAGCCTCGCCCCACCGGATGCATTTGGTGCATCGAGGCGGTGCAGGTGGGCCGAGCCGGCTCCGCCTGGATCTAAAAGGACGCGGAGCGCGCCTCGCGAGCCGCAAGGTTCATGGGAAGGTTCCAGGCCCAACGTTGTGACGCGCTTTGGGTGAACCTGGCGCCAAATCTGGATGCACGTGCGCCTGGATTTGGCAGCCCTCGATTGTGGGGTTCATGGAAAGCCCACTGAACCACGCTGTTGCTCATACGCCAGTTTCTCTGCTGATTGGACCGAGAGACCTAGAGCAAGAGCAAGAGCAGGAGCAGGAGCAGGAGCAGGAGCAGGAGCAGGAGCAGGAGCAGGAGCAGGAAGGACGTTCCTCGGTGTGTTTTCATCACGTCCAAAGTTCCTGACGCGCTTGCCAATTCGCGGTGATCTCTCGTACGGTGCTGGCGTGAAACAGCTGCTTCGTTCGTTGCTCATTGTTTTGACGTGGGTCCCTTCGGATTTCGCTGACAATCCCCAGTTAAATGGCGGGCCCGCTCATGAAGCTTTTCAGTTCTCGGCGAAGATTGGGCCGCCGTTCCATCTCGAATGGGTTCGCACATTCCCGGACGAACGCCTCGGCACGGCGATGGAGCCGATCGTTGCAAATGGCAAGGTTTTCGTGGCGACGCAAACTGGCTCTGTTCAGGCCATGGATTCGGCCACGGGTAAGCTCATCTGGCAATTCAGGGCGGAAGGAAGCTTTTTGCAATCTCCCGCGGTCGCGGGCGGTTTAGCGCTCGCGGCCTGCACCGACGGTTTCCTTTACGCGCTCGACCCGCAAAACGGCAATTTAGTCTGGTCCTTCTTCGCTGCTCGCGGTGGATTCGCCGCGGCGCCGATCGTTTGGAATGGGCTCGTCTTTATCGGTGATCGGGTGGGGAATTTCTTCGGGATTGAACTCGACACCGGAAATTTGCGCTGGCACCAGACGGTGGGAATTCCCATTCGGCAAACGGCCGCGGCTGAAGCGGGACGGGTTTATGTGACCGCGGAAGATCTGCGGTTGCGCTGTTTCGACGCGGAGAGCGGCCGGTTGCGCTGGGTTTCAGAACCGTTCAACGGCCAAACCGCCCGCGATTATTATCCGGTCATTGCCAAGTCGGGCAATCGAACGTTCGTGATTGTGCGCACGAATCCGGTGTTGAGCATGGGCAATCAAATCGCGCGTGACCGCCGTTTCCTTTGCCAAAACGCGGGGGTCGATGACAGCGATTGGCGCAAGCTCGAGGCATGGACGAGAAGCGCTCAGAGCCGTGGAACTCCCGCGCTGTGGGAAAAGGAACAACGTGCGATTGTTGATTATCTCAAGACCCATCGTGACGCGCGGACATTCTTCGTGATTGACGGGGACACGGGTCGAGAGGCGTTCGTTCCGCCGGTGCTTTGGGCGGCTGGGTGCGAAGGCGTCGGGTTTCCTCCGGCGCGCACGCCCGAAGGAAAGTGGCTGGTGTTTTACCGAAGCGTTTACGGAAACTGGAACCTGGGCGTGGCCCCGCTCGTCGCGCTCGGTTTGCTCGATTTGCGCGAGAATAAAATCGAGCCCCTGTTTCACGAGTCGGGCGCGCAGCCGCCGTGGAATACATTTTGGGGGACAGCGGACGAGTCCCAGCATTTTGTCGTCGCTTCCGACACGCTGCTGGCGGTTCACCAAGGCACGCTGAGCGGGTTCAATTTCAAAACGCGGCGGCTCTTCCCGATTTGGGGCGAGCGGGACACGTATGGCGGCTTGCGCAATCCTCCTTGGGCACGGAACGAATGGCACGGCCCGGGCCGCGGCGGCGTGGCCTTGGAACCGGGCCGCATTTTTTGGATAACGGGCAGCCGGTTGCTTTGTGTGGGGGTTGGGGGCGATGGAAAAACTGGAAAGGAATGGCCCGATGCTTCGGAAAACGTTTCTGCTCGGGTGGCGGCGAAACCGGCTCTCTGGACGACCACGGAAATGCACCGGGAACTGAACACGGTCCTGACTTCAGTGGTTTCGCGTCGCTGGGCGCCGCTGTATGTGGAGCCAGGACTGGCCGGGCGGGACTTTTCTTTCGATCAAAGCGCCGCTGCGTTTGAAGCATTGTCCTGGGCGTTTCCAATCCTTTCTGTCGAGCAACAGGAGATCGCCAAACGCTTCCTCGCCCGTGAATGGGTCGACCATCCGCCGTTCAGCAGCAATGCCTGGTATTCATTAAAGGATGGCGCCCGCCGGGAAAATTTTTGGATTCCCGAGGAAGCGCTGGCGCGGTTGGGTCAGGACAAACCACCGCACCCGTTCGGGAATCTTTATTCCGTTTGGCTGTATGCCGAGCGTTGCGGCGAATGGGAGAAAGTGACGCGCGCCTGGCCGGAAATCGAAAGCGTCGCGACAAACTTTCTGGCGCTGAATTGGCGGCTTAATCCCGGCTTCGGCGATTTGTATGCGAACCGCTATTTGTCCGGATGGATTGCCCTGGAACGGATCGCTGACAAAGCCGGCCAGAAAGATTGGGTCGAGCGCGCCCGGAAAGAAACGGAGACTGTGGCGGGGTCGTTGGTGGAATGGTGGAAAAACGCAGCCGCGGCGGGAACGTTGCGCGATTTCAAAGGCTCGGGCGAGCTGGACCCTTTCATCAATTCCGGAAAAGGGCTGTCGTTCAAAGTGGCGCCGCACCGGCACAAGCTCGCGTTGTTTGCGGATTTGACGCCGGAAATCGCGGAACGGCTCCGGGCCGCGGCGCCGGAGGCTGTGGAAAAAATCTGGCAAACATTCCAGACGCTCTACCGGACCTGGCCGCTCGTGGGCGAAGAACGGCAGGTTCACTATGGCGAGAATTTTATCGATCCTCCCGATCTGGCGCTGGCGGGTTTTCGGGGGTTGCTCTGGCTGAAGCGGGCCGATCCCGCGGAACTGGCCCAATCGGTTGATCTCCCGTTTTGTCGCGCTGACCTCTATTATGCGATGAAGCTGGCGCTCGCCATCAACGCGCGTGGGGCGCTTCCGGGAGAAAATAGAATAAAACCGCCAGAATGAGATAAACGGACAAGAGCTGGACTCCTTCCAGCCAGTTGCTTTCGCCGTCGGCGCTGATTTGCGCCACGATCCAAACGCTGACAATCACGCTCACCACTTCCGGGAAACTGAACTCGAGGTCCATCGGTTTGCCGAAAAGCGCCGAGACGAAGACCAGGAAGGGGGCGACGAAGAGGGCGATTTGCAAGCTCGATCCGACCGCGATCCCCATGCTCAAGTCCATTTTGTTTTTTCTGGCCATCAAAATGGCGGTCGAATGTTCCGCCGCATTGCCGATCACGGCGACGACGATAATTCCCACGAACACTTCCGTCAGGCCCATGCTGGCCCGGGCCGCCTCGATTCCGTTGACAAGGAATTCCGACATCAACGCCACGAACGCTGTCGCGACGAACAGCACCGCGATCGATTTCCAGCGAGGCCAGGAATGTTTGCTTTTGGCCGGGTCGCTGCCTTGGCCGATGAAAAGGTGCTGATGCGTTTTAAGCGAAAAGGCCAGCATGCAAGCGTAGGTCGCGAACAACACACCCGAGATGGCGAGGGAAAGTTTCTGTTCCATCTCCGGATGCCAGCCGGCTGGGCGGGCGGCCGCAGCGTAATGAAACACGGTTGGAATCAGCAGCGCGATGGCAGCGAGCGTCATCGAGGTGGTCGAACTGCTGACAGCGGTGCGGTTGAATTCTTGTTTGGGGAATTTCACTCCGCCCGCGAGGATCGAAGCGCCCAGGACCAAGAGCAGGTTGCCAATGATTGAACCTGTGATCGAGGCTTTGACCACGCCGGTCAGGCCTTTGGACAAGGCCAGCAGCGCGATGATCAACTCTGCGGCATTCCCAAACGTGGCGTTGAGCAAGCCGCCCCAGCCTTCGCCGAGCCGTTCGGATAATTCTTCGGTCGCGCGGCCCATCCAGCCCGCCAGTGGAATGATGGCAAGCCCGGAACAAACAAAGAGCGCCGTTTTGTTTTCGAGCGATGGGATGTATCGAATCACCAGAGCCACTGGGATAAAGACCAGCAGCCAGTTGAGCGAGGGTTTGAGAAGCTTCTTCAGTTCCATTGGAAGGAAATTATCAGGCGGATGAGGCGCGGGGAATAATTTCGTGCACGCTCGTTTTCGGCTGCGTTCCGGCCGACAGGCGCAGCCGCACGCAATCGGAACGCGGGCTTTAGCCTGCAGAG